>Ga0268261_10001907_pt1 | contig 14707 bp, 14 predicted proteins | sample TergutNc150P1_FD_190353 | JGI IMG/M metagenome (GOLD analysis project Ga0268261, IMG submission 190353) | Nasutitermes corniger P1 segment gut microbial community from laboratory colony in Florida, USA - Nc150 P1 (SPAdes) (version 2) | ecosystem: Host-associated > Arthropoda: Insects >... | reverse complement strand
TGTGTATCAGATCATGTTAATTGGCAGTAACATTCAAGAAGTGTTATGATTTGGTTGTCATCTTAGTTCAGAGGGTGACTAGCCACTGATCATGTACATAATGATGTAGAAGGTAGAGGAGGGAGAGGTGGGGTTAGGCTAGAGGTCTGAGTTGATTTGCCGATTTTGTACTGTGATATGAAAGATCATGATAGGGGAGATTGTGTTTATCCTTCAGTTGTGTACCATTTTTTGTTTGTGTGCAGATATGTACCTTTCCTGTGGTATTCATGTTGTGCCCTTCTTTTGTGATATTTAGTATATGCATGATGTTTTCTGTTGAATAATGCACTCTTCTGGGTTATTACACAGCAAATAGTGGTGATTTCTTACCGAATCTCAACTCCTGAAGATGGGACCTATAGGTCGTCCTGAAATGTTGGTAAGTAATTACCACTACTTGCAGTGTAATAACCCAGAAGAGCGCAGTTCTGATCTATGCTTTCTTCTGGGTAATTCCCCAGTGCCTGCATTTGATATGCCAATGCATATAAATTTCAGACACTGGGGAATTACCCAGAAGAAAGCATACGACATTCAGAACACAGCGAAAGTTTGAAATCAAGAATAGTTCTGATGTACTTTGCGGTGGAAACCTGAAGTCACGTGTATTTTCTGTTGTCTGTTTGGGTGTTCATTTTCAGCTACTATGCAGATTTTGAGTTACTATTGCAACTTTGAAAACAGTGTGTATGTTCATTAAAAATGGGTTAGGGAGTTTCTTACAGTTTGGTCAGTATATTTCTTATGATATTCTAGATATGTTAGCTGTTGTATGTCACAATGCAAGCTTTTTTTTTTTTTTTTTTTTTGTTGAAGCGTTAGTCCTGTATAAAATCTCAAATCAGAATGTTCAAACAATTTTATAATGTATGGCTTTCTTTTCTACATACATGAAAGGAAATCACATTTTTTTGTTATATACTGTGCTGCTAAAGTGTGCAACAGGTGGCAGCCAGTGTGGTGAATGTTGTCCAGAATTAAAGTGGGTCATGTTCAAATATGTGCATTCCAGAGGCTGTTCAGATGTTCCCTATGGCTTGGAAAACATTTAAGTGCTGCTGCAGTTGTGAACTACATATAGAGAGCTGGAATTGTGCCACCAGGTGAATTTGAAAGTAAAATTGAAAGTGAAAGTGATGTCCATATGGTACAGAATTGGCAAAATGTTTGCTGAAAATTGGTAATCATGCCATTGTTGAAGAGACTGTAGGGGATGACATTGTGCCAGAAGTATTTATAGAAAGAACTAGGGCACCTGGTGGACATGACACTAGGTGATGGGCAAGTAGATAGTGATATTGGTGGTGATGAATATTTTGTTACTCTTACAGAAACATCTAACATGGTGTAAAGTTTTAGGCCCTTCTAAATCTTGTACCATGTACTGTATGAGTGCAATTCTCCAAAAATTTCCAGAAAAATCAAAACTAATGGAAGCTGCATAGAAAAAATTTTGGAATTCTTTGATGAAATAAGAATGGTCAGTTTTTCTAGATTTTTTTGCACATAACTATCATTGTGAAATTTTTAATGTTTCAGTGTAATGAAATTTCATCATAATGAATGTAGTTTTGTCACCTGCATGATTTCATTGTACTGAGATTTAACTCTATCTTGAAATTACTTTTCATTTTGCCAGTTTTCACCTTAGGTGCAATTTTGAAGGAATGAGTGAAGCTAGTAAACTGAGAAATTACTGTACTTGATACAGAAAAGTCTCCACCTTTGTTTCTCTTATATTTATTTTTCCCATTGATGACAGACTCTTTTCAGGGCCATTGGATCCTAATGAGGTATAACCCTAGTCCCGGTCGTACCGTATGTTATGTACTGTTTCCTGCATTTTTGCTCACACTTCTCTTCTGCAGGTGGAAGCAGCAGTTCCCTCCAAAATGTTGGTATCTACCAAATGACACATTATCACATTCCAGAACACCATAATGTTATTGTTCATTATGCCTGACACTGAGGAAATTTTGTGGACCATCTTCAGATTTCATAATTCCTGTGGTGGCAATCTTGCCACTTCTGAAAGAGAATGTAAGAAACTGTTTGTGTGTGTGTGTGTGTGTGTGTGTGTGTGTGTGTTTTGGAGGTTGAGTAAATTGCTTTAGAAAGATACACATATTTAGTTCCCCTTTTCTTGGTCATGTATGTCTGTAATTTGTTTTGGACTTACAGATATGTTGAGGAATCTGCAGAAATTTTTGATTCTTCACCGCCTGATCCAGCATCAGACTTCAATGTACAAATGTAAGTGGTTACTCTTTCAAAGTGTTATACGTTTTTATTCCCAAATATTATTGCCTGGCATGAAAATGGATGTAACATAACTACGGTATTTGAGCGTAAAGAATAAATTGATGAATATATATGTGTTAAGCCTTCTGGAATATGATGCTGTGTACAGAGTCTTTGGTTCCTGATGTTTCAGAGGATTGTAGTGCCTTTGATACTTTGGGACCCACCCTTATAATGACACAGCATCTCTTCCCAGAAAACTTGGATCCGGAGTGTCGCCAATGTGGAAACTTGAAATTTGGCAAAGAGTGTGTGTGTGTGTGTGTGTTGTTACAGAAGATCCTGATTTGTACTCCATTCATTCAAAAGAATCATATATAAATTGTATTACTGATCATTATTGTGGCTACCAATTCTGCTTCATGTATTTCTGGGATCAGATTTCTGGAGAATGGATCTTGACTGAGGTTTTCTCTGTTTTTTCTTAGTCCCTGCAAGCAGCTGCCAGAATTGTGCCTCAGGTTACACTGTGCTGGTTTCTTTCCACATGCTTTTTCATTCATTATTGAGTAACTACTCAACCATATGACATCACATAGGCTGAGGTACTGGCAGTTTAGTTAAGTGCCTTTATATAATAAGAGTGTCTGTCTATCTGTCTATCTGTAGCAGCCATTATATATCAGAAAAGTAATATAAGAGGTTGACATTTTGGCGATTGTTTTACAATGATATGAGGTGTGTGCTGCCAAATATGAGCCAAATCCATCTATGGGATCTGGGCATCCTTGTTGAAAGGCTAATAGTTCCTTTACTAGTCCAGAAATTTCCTGCATTTTATGGAACCTGAGAACCCAACACTTGTCCCTATTCTGACTCAGATGAATCCAGTCCATGCCCTTCATATAAGATCTGCTTTAGTATTATCCCTCCATCTATGCCTGGGCATTTCAGGTGGTCTCATTCTTTAAGGTTTTCCCAGTGAAACCATGTATGCATTTTTGTTCGCCCTCATGCTTGACTGTCCATAATTGTAAGTTTTTGTGGTATTAGTTGTGTGTGCATCTTGAAATGAGGAAATGAGAAGCTCTGAGAACTTAGTTGAAAGAATAAATAGTCTTCCTTGGCATTGGTAGCAAATTGTACACTACTGTGCCATACATATTTATGTTTCATTTGCAACATTTTCATCTTTCTCATTCAGGTCTAAACTTGGGGTAGGCTTGCTGAGTGGAAAGTATTCAAAACCTCCAGCAGAATTTTTAGAATGCAAACAGATTAGTGATGAATGGCAGCCAGGCATTTCACCACATATGTTTAAGTCTCTGATTGGCAAAGGTCATCCACTTTTCTCTACAAAGAGGCAACAGGATTAACAAGAGTTCTTTCTGCATTTCATTAACACACTTGAGGTAGGACATGTTTTGATTTTTTATGTTTGTAGCTCAGTAAGATTCTATAATTGTGCAGTTGTTACCCACATTGATGAATGGTGAGTTGGATGTGATCTGGAGGGTACTGATTGTGGCCTGTTAATGTTATGTGTCTTATCTTAATTTAATATTCATGAAAAAATTTGTGTCATGTATTGTGGTAGAGAGAACTGCGTAGATCAGGGGGTTCTCAAACTTTTTTCTGGCATACCATATATAAGAATTTCATTGTACCATCAATATTTTTTTTGTAATATAAGAAAGATGACAATGGAAAGACTGGCTGACAGTGTGGATGAGTTATATAATGCTGCCAGCAGTACTGTGTATTTGGCAAATATATATGGCTTATGTTGTATTTACTTTTTAAAATGTATCCTCTTTTATATTTCGATCTATGTTAAGGCTGCATACCGGTAGACTGGTTGGCATACCTCTACTGGTACGCATACCACAGTTGAGAAACCTTCGCGAAGATGATTTGCAACTCTCCCAGTAGATGAAGGCACTCCTAGACTTTGAATTGTTTTTTCTTTCACTGTCTGCATAACCAAGTGCTGTATTGTAAATCAGGCCTGCCCAACCTGTAGCTCACAGACCACATGTTGGCTGTGAATCAGTGTTATGTTACGTGCAGGTATTTGAAAAGAGAGAACATCTTTTAACCCTTTCCTTGGCAAAGTTGAGACAGAATGCTGAAGGAATTCCACCCATTTCTTGGCAAACTATGAAAGACAACTTACAAGCACTACACATTTTCAAGTAACCCAATTTTAAATCTTATTGTAAATGAGTTAGTGGTAGTTCTTTGCTGACTTTAATGTAACTTTGTCAGTGCTTGTGGATGTGTTTTGTTACTGGAATGTTTTCTAGTTAACATCTTGCAGTTGTGTGGGCACCAGCAGCAGCTTTTGTATATGTTCATTGTCCATCACAGTTTATTGTGTAAAAGAACATAAACATCTGGTGGTTTGTGGTCAAGGTGCAAGCATGAAGGAAAACACCTGTTGTTCTTTATGTAAAGTTTCTGTTATTTTAGTATGATTTTAACCGAAACTGGAATTGTAGACAAATTTAGTAAAACTTCCCAATATCAGATTTTATGAAAATCCACCCATTGGTCATGTGGTTGTTCCACGTGTACAGACAGATGGATAGCTGGACAGAACTATTTCAGAAGCTGATCTGCAGTTATTGCCAGGGATGGATATGTGTCTAAAAATTGGAATTTGTATTTGTAAAAATATTTATTGAAAATAAGCTATAAACGTCTTCAATACAGGTAACTTTACATCATGCTTACAGAGGAACAGTCGTCACCAGAGCAATCCATCTGACTGCTTCAAATTCTCTGTTGAGGATCACTTTCAGTGTACTAAATCAAAGAAAGTTAAATACACATACAGAGCGGAGTATAGCCTTCCACTGGCGATTCCTCTTGATGCTGCCATTAACAAGGAGGAGGTCACAGCATATGAGTCTCATAAAGCAGACGCAGAATCCAAAGGACAGATGTTGTAAGTCTGAGGACATGTTCCAGCAGGTGTAATGTACACAAATTTTTGTTTGAGTATGTTTCAACAGTGATACATTTTTCCACTTTCTAGTGTTGAAGTGAAAATGATTTTTTTTTTGTGTAAGGATATATGTCACTGTTACTTTCTTATTAACAGACTAACTCTTTGGAGCATTCTTTCTGGAGAAGCTAACAGTTTCTCAGTAATCAATAAATTTGATGTCCCTTATGGAAACCAAAAGTTTGTGACCAATTTCACAGGAAATTGTCCTCAGTTCCTGCTCCATTTCATGTGAATCCAGTCTAGACTCCTACATGAAGTATGCATTTAATATTATCATGCTTTTCTAACACCTTGGTCTTTCAAGTTGTCCTCTCTTCAGACTTTTTCACTAAAATACTGTGTGCTTTTCCTGTCACTCCTATGCATGCTACATACTTGATCCTTACATGTGTATTTAATTTGACAGAAAAGTGTTGGATAAGATTACTTTTTGAAGTTGATTATTATATTTATTTACTAGCTGGAGTAACTGGCATTGCCCGTGATGACCAATGGCGAAATCTGATAGCAAGTGTGTTTATTGTATAACAAAAAGGGACTGAATAATTTGTGGAATTGTGTCGCAGTGAAATATACACGTTACCAATGAAAGGCTCCAGTACTTACGCAAAACGCACACACGTGTAAGAAAAAGACAGCATCGTGAATGAGTACGTCTCGTTCTACAGTTAATAAAAGAAGGAAGACATGTAACGGAATTGGAATTTTAAGGTTGGCAACTCTGTGCTATCATTCCGTTAGCGAAACATTTCGCTGGAACGACGATGAAGGTTGAGAAGGTTAAAGAATGTGTTGTCCCTAGACAGCATATGGAAGAAGGACAGAAGAAGGTTAGATAGGTTTCACATTATTTGTATAATTGCGATGCAATTGCAATTGCAATCCATTATTCACTTCCTGTCTCATCAGGTTTCCATATTTACACACATGCATTCCGTTCACTTCTCCATGTTGTCTGTGCATTACCCACTGTGCAAGATACTTCAAAGCGCAAGTGTCATCTGCTACATCACAGATATAATGCTGTCACGGATGACTCTTTGGCCGGCAGCCATCTGGTGCTCAGGATTCTGCACTGGCTCCTGACAGAAAAGTTCAAAAAGGGTCAAATATTGTGGGTCCATACATACCCTATGACCTCCTCCAGACCAAGGGGGAGATGTGTGCAAAGTTTGGTTCAGATCGGTTTAGAAATGTGAATTTGTACAAGTTCCATACATACAAACAAACAAACATTCATCTTTATATATAAGATAAGTAGTCAGTGTGGATTTATCTGTCATTTATTAAATAAACAATAACAGATGTTTTCCACTTCTATCACATTTCTCATTTTAAATAGAATTGATAAATTTGTGGATGTAAGAATGTTATACATGGACCTGTTCTGCTGGAATTTCATCAGAGCCTGGTGATTGGTACCTTTTTAAAATTTTAAATATCCATTTTGATTATGTGTTGTAATTTCTTAAGAATAGACCATGTAAAATAATATCCACTTGGGCTTTTCAGTTTTTGTATAGTGTTGCTTAATGCTTATGTTTCCCAGAGACCCAAGTGTTGTGGTGCGGCCCCGGATCAAGCTGCTCTCATGTCTGGAAGCATTCGCTCAAGCAGAGGTAGTTGAACAGTTCTACAGCTCTGCCTTGAATGAAAAAATGACTGCAGAAAAGTGAGTACAGCTCTGGTTCCAACAATGTGGTGTGAGGTTTGAGGTTCGGACAGTGGTGAATGTGAAGAATGCTGTCTTGTGGGATGTGATGCTCTGTAGTCTACTAGAAGGGCAGTGTTTAGAAGTGTTCTTTGATGTTCAATGAACAGTGATGTTCAAAGAAACAGTGTTCCATCTTCAGGGTGCAGGATGCAGGCAGGCAGCAGGCACCTGTGAAATGTTGGTACCTTTGTACCAGGCTACATGATATCACATCCCAGAAGACAGTAATCTTGAACACTATTGTAGTTCAAGATTGAATTCTTGTTTGTTCTATTTTTAGTAAGGTTTACATAATTGAAGTGGCAACCAAGAAGTGTTTTTATTGTTCTTGTCACCAAAGCTAGCTGCACAGGTACAGGAACTTTTTTTAAAATGACATCACACATCACTATACACTTGGAATAGTTCACATGATGGCAGGCTGCACAGTGATCCACACTGTTGAGTTTGCCATGAGCCAGGGTCCACACTAAAATGTTAGATGTGTTGCAGTTTCTTTTAGGTCTTGTATTGACTATAATTAGAGAGATGCTGGATGTGGTTTCCTTTGGCCTGTAGACACACATCACATCCCGCAAACATGTTGTTTGTTGCATATTGATGCTGTGCTGATGAAATTAAAAATACAGTGTTTCTTTCTGATCTTCTTTATTGCAAGGACTATTACTGTAAACTTTCAGATCTGGTGAATGAAGAGGCCACTATAACCTGTTTATTATTCTGTCACCAAAGGCCCTCAATAAACTATGCATAGAATTGTTTGTGGCTTGAACCAAAGGACTGTTTTTCTGGAAAAAAGGATCTGTGTTATCTTGTAATTGGACTGGTTGCCAAAAAATGGTGTCAGAATGTGTATTACCTATCAATGTGAATTTACAGTTAACTCATGCTTTTTATCTTACATGACAGCATCACTGTCACTTCCAACATTAAGGTAACTGACCCCTGTTGTGTTTACAGCACCACAAGAATAATTTCAACATGTTCCATTCAACACAACTTTATTTATACATATTAAAATTAACATTTAAATTGAAATTCATTGTGGCTACATGATTCATCTAGCTGCATATGAAGAGTATAAAGAGGGGTTATTTACACATTCAGTTACTGATTGAAGATCTGAGATTTACAACATGAATGTTATATACCATACAGAAACATATAAGAAGTTGTATGCAGCTTCAAGAATAATAAGTTGTACAGATTAGAATTGTTTCTTTGGGTGGCTGAATATAACTGTATGGTAAGATAAAATGTAGTGTCTCAAGTAAATTAAAGGTGGGGTAACGTAGGCAACTGCCTATAGAAATGGCTTTTTGTGTATTTGTTTTCAAGATCTTGTGTATTCTGACTCGGTGGTAGCCCAATGAAGCAATGTTAAATTTACTTGAATGGTATCAGTTGACACCTGTTGTTAGTTATGTAGGCCTATAAAAGACATAAGTTGAAATTTATAGTGCTTAATTTTATGTCTTCATTAATGTATAAGGATTCATTTCTTCTTAATGTTCTTATGGTCTTGAACACTCTTTTATTATATGTTCTTAATAAAATTTTTGTAAGACTTAACTTCTTGTAAGTTTTATTTAGTGGTTTTGAGCATGTTTTATTGGTATCAAGTTTGAAGTCTTGGTGATGGCTACTTACTCGTAGATAGCTGAAACATGCAGTTGCTTTTGATTGTAATTTTAATTTGTAACAATAAAGTTATGTTAAATGGAACATATTTACATTATTCTTGTGACAGTGTCACTAACAGTGCTTTTACTGCGTGTACTTATAATTGTGTCTTTAAGCAAGGCAGCTGTCATGGGAGCTTTACTGCATATGATGCTGACATTTGCCAGGAATGCGGACTCTGTTTTTCCCATGTAGTCCAACTTCTAATTTCATAGAAGAATATAAAAGTGCCCAGCCCCAAGATTCTGAGCAGGTCTTGCACCTTCTGAAGATATTTTGTGATCTATAATGGGGTTGTTGTCTTGAAATGTAAGTGACTTACTTTTGAACATTATCCTCCTATTTGTTGTCAGTTATAACTTCCAAAATGCTACACTTGTGTTAATAGCACAGCTGTATGTATTGTAATCTGGCTAACATAATTAACCCTCTAAAGACAAAATGTAATCTGTATTATATAAGGATTCACTGAGTACAGTGCAGTAAACACTTTGCACCTTGGTTATAAAAACCAGTTAAAGATGTGTGAAGTAGATTTATTGTTTGTTCAGAGATCTGTACAAAACACACAATGCAGTTTGAGCACCGTGTAGAATGTTTGGATGTTAAACTTTGTGGCAAAGTAATCACTAAGCTTCAAAAGGTTATCTTCATGTACATTCCATGTATGATGAAAAAATTCTTTGATCTGTTAAAAATATTGTGGGACTCTGCCAGGGGATCACAAGGATGTACCGTACTATGGTAACAAGGGTCTCACTTAGCATGATAAACTGTATGGTGTTTTAACCGACTGCTAGTGTAATTTTATTATTATTATTAGTAGTAGTAGTAGTAGTAGTAGTTTTGAGGTTTATAGCAGCGTGAGGAATCGTTCCTGTGGGATGTGACACTATGTTGTGTGCGTGGTCAGGAACCACTTGCTTAACAGTGGAGCATCATATCCCAGACGACCAGAATTCTCATTGTTATTTTGTGTGACTGACATTCTGTAATTGTTGATTTGTTGGCCTCTGGTTACATAGTAGTATCAAAAAGTTTCTAGAATTGCGGACTCATATTAAAATGGGTTGCGATGTGGCAGCACTGCTGTAGAGCGTGTTGTCTGTTGCTTTTGTGCACGTGCCTTGGAAGTGACTGCATGTTGGAACCTGCCAGTCTTGTTCTAGAGCTACTTGAGCGAAGGTGTGTTTCCCCTGTCTGGTGTAGTATCTCAGTTTGAGCACAGAGCCAACATCAGGTTCATGTGCATCTAGGGAAGAGTACTGCAGAAAAGCTGCAGGCCTTGTAAACTATTTATGGGGATAATGCACTTAAAAACAACAGCTGTGTAAGACTGGTACAATTACTTCAAAAGTGGGCAAGAATTGCTTCAAGATGAGCATTGCAGTGGGAGACCTTCAACTTCTATGAATGCTGAAACAATTTTGAAAGTGAGGGAGCTGGTGCATGCCAACTGGTGGATAACCATTGAAGGCAGTTCTGACAGACGAACTATGGTTGACACAGCTTTGTTCAATGTTTGTTCTGCAAGTGCCAACTGACGATGAAAGGGAGTGCTGGAAGACAATTACGAGTGAGTGGAAAGACAGTGAAGGATACCAGCTTCCTAGGCAAGGTTTTTAACAGGTGATGATAGTTGGGTATTTGCTTATGACCCTGAAACCAAACAACAGTCACCTGAATGGCAAACCATATCACCCTCCCCATGGCCAAAGAAGAAGTCTTGGACTGTAAAGTTGAACTCAAACTCATGCCAATTGCATTTTCAGATAGTGAAGGCATTGTCCATTGTGAACATGTGCCTAGAGCAACACTGTAAATGCTGCTGACTGTGTTGAAGTGCTGTCAGGTTTACAGGAAAAAGTGAGAAGAAAACTACCAGAAATATTATGTAATGGATTGATACTGCCCCACGAAGTCACAGGGTTATAACAGTGTAGCATTTTTTGGTGGAAAAACAAATTGCACTCATGTCGGAGCCACTGTATTTGACAGACTTCACACCCTGTGATTTTTAGTTCCGTAGACTGGAATTGGTGCTTTGAGGTCATTTGTTGACAGTGGCAAGCATGGCAAAACCTTTGGAGGAAGAGAGAGAGGGGGGGGGAGTGTGAGCGCGCGCACGCAGGAGGGATATGCTGTGAGGGTGATTAGATTGGAAAGCACTCCACTTCAAGTAAACTGAATTCCGGGAGCTTTTATATACTCCTTCATGCATTCATGTAGTGTTGACACATAAAATTCCATGTTTCCAGGACAGCACATCTTGCATCATTCCCTGACTACCTCATTATCCATCTGAAGAAGTTTACTTTGAGAGAAGACTGGATTCCTATCAAACTAGATGTTGCAGTAGAGATGCCTGATATACTGGATGTGTCTGCACTGAGGGGTAGTGGAGCACAGCCAGGTGAGGAGCCTCTACCAGAAATAACAGGAGCACCGCCACCCTCACCTGTGTTGGATCAGGATGTTCTGAAGCAGCTGGTGGATATGGGATTTCCCCCTGAAGCCTGTAAGAAAGCTGTCTACTTTACAGATAATAAGGGGCTGGAACCTGCTACCAACTGGGTCGTGGATCACATTGGTGATTCTGATTTTGCTGATCCTTTTGTCCCACCTGGTACTGACTTCAAAACAGGTAATTACAGTGATTATTTTTCACTAGGTTAGATATTTGTGTGTTTCTGCTAAAATCATTCCTCTCAGTGCGTAAATTAATTACATCTCACTCTTACATACTTCTCTGTTATGCATGGGACATCTGTGTCTCTTAGGAGGGAAAATAAACTTCGTTCCAAATGAAGATGCTGTTTCAGTGATCATGACAATGGGATTTACGCAAGTTCAATCCATACGAGCATTGCAAGCAACTGATAATAATGTGGAACGAGCTGTTGATTGGATCTTCAGCCACCAGGCTGAAGTGGATTCAGAAGATACACAGGGAGTGGCTGTTGAACCCACTTTCCAGGATGGGGAAAGCAGTGAGTAGACAACATGCTCTGAGTACCTACTTTTCATTGTTTTAGGGATGGAATTTGATACAATATTTTTCGTGCCCAAATGTTGTGCACACAGCCATGTAATTTGCATAATACAGCTGGGAAGTGGGTGTTACATTTGTGATGATCAGCATTGACTCTTGTGAAGTTGTACAAAGTTTTTGTTTGTGTGGAAATGATTTCTGAGCACAGATGTACATAACTGGAGACACTTCTGTATAGATTTGATGTCATTAGCCCTCAGAAATTGTGTCTGAGGAGTCCATTGTGATTTACTCTTCCACATTTGATACTGCTGATCTCCCAGATGGAGAAGTTGATGATGTGTCAGCTCCTAAATGCCTGGAAGGCAGGAAACACTGTGCTGTAAATCTATAGTTCATTTTTTGTCTTAATACTTTATATTGTATTTTATTTTACATTCTTCTTGCATCATAACCCACATTAAAGTTGCCTTCGTAAGTCTGTGATCTGTCTGTTGGCAAAGTGAAGGCAGTTGGCACCCATTATTCTCCCAGTCATGCTGGATAAACAGATGTGTACTGTATTGCTTGTGATGAAATATGTGTAGGTGGAACTATGCAATAGGCATGCACCTAGAATTTTTTTTTGGGTGGCAGGCTGATCCTGAGGGTACAAGGTGCAGAAAAACTCTGTGCCCAAACTTTGGAAGGTGGTAGGCGGGACCACAACAAAGATTTATTGTCAAGGAACTGTATGTTGGAGATGCGTCCTTGCAGTGCTATGGACCGTCAAGTTGGGTCTGACTAAAGATGGAAATCAAGCAAAACAGCTGAAGTATTCTGACAAAAAAGTTGTACTTTGTACCAATTTAGAGCAGATGTGTAATTGTTCGGCCACCAACCTTGATACACAGCTAACAGTGACACAGCAGAGACTGATGTGCATTCAAACATGCCAGGTTGCTGCCTGATGGTTGCTGCTGCCTCAACAATACGGGCAATAAGATCTTCAGACTCAACTAGTGACATGTAAATCAGGGCTTCATTGTGGCCCTATAGGAAGAAGTCCTTTTGGTGTGAGGTCTGGTGACCTGGGAGGCCAAGCCATTGGCCTGCCTCGTCCAATCCAGTGATCATTGCACATGGCGGTGAGATGTTCTTAGACATGACGTGTAAAGTGAGCCGCAGCCCTGTCATCTGAAACCACGTTTCTCCTGACTGACAACAGGATTTCCTCCAGTATTTCTGGTAGTGGTAAATCTGTGCACTGAGCTGTCAGGGTAACAAGTAAGGCCCAATCAAAAAGTCATTGTCCACCCAAACATTGACCACAAAGCATTGTTGGTGGCAATGAACAGTTGCAGCATGAGGATTCACTTCTGCCCAAACATGGTTGTTGTGGCTGTTGAAAATCAACTTTCGGGTGCAGCAGGCCTCATCTATGAACACCACCATTGCGGGAAAGCTGGGCTTCTCTGTACTCTGGTGCACAAACCAATTAACAAATTGGTCTTGACGAAGGTAATCTTTGGGGCCTAGTTGAGCCTGCACCTTCTGCCAATGGAAAAGATGGAGCTGCTGCTCATGTACAGCGTAGTACACAAGACGATTCATACTGAGTGTGTGACCAACCATGCGGGTTCTTATGGAGGGATTCTTCTCAAAATGCTGCAAAACGTCATCAAATTGCGGTGTGCCAACTGAAGTCTTCACCCTGAGAAGTGCCTGTTCACTGCAATTGTACAAGTTTCCCATAGGCGATGGTCGACAGAAGTGGACACACCATAATCTGGACATACACTGTTTGGAAAACGCTCATGATATATCCTCTTTGCTTCCCTGCCTCTGCCATAAGCTGCACCTCACGCCAAGTGAATGTGGGCGAGTTCAGCCCAGGTGAAGCGCTGCATGTTGATGTCGATTTGTTTAGTGAGGTTCTGATTTCTTCCTTCAAAACAAATGACTCCCTAAGCATGCCACAAGTGGTATGAGAAAGTGTTGACGTGTTCACTGTGCACACGTCAGTCTTTGCTGCGTCATTTTCGGTTGTGTATTGAGGTTGGTGGCCATATGTTTGAGCATCTTTTCTAAATTGGTATGAAATACAGTCTCCCCCCCAGAATACTTCATGGTTTTGATTTCCAACCTTAGTCAGACCCAAACTGACAGTCTGTAGTGCTGCAAGGACGCATCTCTGACATACAGTTCCTGGATAATAAATCTTTATTTTGGTTCCCCCATTACCTCACAAAGTTTGGGCATGGGGTTTTTCTGCATCCGGTGTGTATAATTTATGTTTTACTTAAAAAATGTTGTTATGCAAATCATGTGATAAATGTAACTGTAAAATGCCATAGTTTGCAACTGCATTTGTATACGAGGGCAGTCCATAAAGAAACCGAACTTTTTTTGTTTTTAATTTACTGCTTCACATACAACTTAATCAAATTTGTTTCGTTCAAAGTTCTCCCCTCCGCTCTTGATACACCACTCCCAATGTTTTTTCCAGTTCTGGAATGCATCCTGGAACGTGTTTTGCGGGATGGCGCGAAGGTCCCGTGTCGAATTTTCTTCTATCTCCTCTACCGTCTGAAATCGGGGACCTTTTAGTGAGGATTTTAACTTCAGGAACAAGAAAAAGTCCGCAGGGGCCAAATCTTGAAAGCAGGGCGGCACTGGAACGATCAAACAGCTCCTGACTGACTGTGACATGGTTCTCTTTTTGTGCACCCATCATTAGACGTGGCAAAAATTTTGCGGCAACATGACGCATCTTCAGTTTGTCGGTCAAAATCAGGTTGTGCGAACTTTTACAGATGCCTACTTCTTAGGCAACTTCACGGATAGTTAGGCGACGATTTTGACGAATCAGAGCAAGCACTTTCTCAATGTGATCATTGTCCATTGACGTGGACGGTCTCCAGATTTGGGGTCATCTTCGATGGACGTTCTGCCCTATTTGAAATGCTGGTACCATTGGTGATATTGCGTACGGCTCAAACAATCCTCTCCACAAGCCTGTTGCAACATCTGAAAAGCCTCC
>Ga0268261_10001906_pt1 | contig 14714 bp, 12 predicted proteins | sample TergutNc150P1_FD_190353 | JGI IMG/M metagenome (GOLD analysis project Ga0268261, IMG submission 190353) | Nasutitermes corniger P1 segment gut microbial community from laboratory colony in Florida, USA - Nc150 P1 (SPAdes) (version 2) | ecosystem: Host-associated > Arthropoda: Insects >... | reverse complement strand
AAGGTTTGTTACCATATGCAGAAGTGACTGCCACTTGACATTATCCTCAGCTAGGTGATTACAGTCTATACTCAAAACATGTTTAAGATCAGTTTAATATTATCCTCTCATTTACACATTGGTCCCTTAGATGGTTTCTTTCTTTAGATTTTCCAACTGAAGTTTTGTATATTTCTCTCTTCCGGAGGTCACGATTATATGTGGACTTAAAAGAGTTTCATGTTAGATGATGATTGCACATGCATAATTTTAATGCTTTCCATATTATCCTCTCATTTACACATTGGTCCCTTAGATCTTTTCTTTCTTCAGATTTTCTAACTGAAATTTTGTATATTTCTCTCTTCCGGAGGTCACGATTATATGTGGACTTAATAGAGTTTCATGTTAGATGATGATTGCACATGCGTAATTTTAATGCTTTCCTTCCTCCCCAGCTCTTTCAGCCTCATTTCCTACTGCTGTCAGGGTAAATATACGATAACTATTTAATGAATACAGTGGAAGTTTTCTTATTGATTTTACAGATGGTATTTATATCAGTGGGAGCTTCTAGGCAGCAAAAGAAGCGTGATTCTTTAGACATTCCGTCTGTTTTGCCACCACCACCACGTGAAAGTTTGCCGACATTGCTGCTTCTTCAACCACAGTATTTTGAACAGCTTTTCAGTTTGATGCAGACATTGAGTTCAATGAAGACTTCAGTGAAGGGTGGAGTAAGTTTTCTTTTGGGCACTGTCAGTGTTTGAAGGAAAGAGCTTGCAGGTGTCATTATTGCCTTCACCCAACAATAATTTATTTTTCATATTGACATTTTTAGGATATAAATTGGTGCATCTGCTCCGCTGCTTTCCCTCACTTTTAAATTTATGAACAATTCAGGAAGAATGTATTGGAAATGTTCAACATTTTACCCCCCACACAGACTATAGATCATCTCTATGACTCAGTAACAGATGTGCAGTAAATTGTGACTTTGCCATGCAAGACTGCGCAGTGTCGTAACCAAGGTGGTCAGAGCATAATTAAAGTTGCTAGTTTGATATTCATGGATCCGTGCATCGTAGATGACTCAGTAGAAATACCAACAAGATGCAGCTTTGTAATAGAATTTATTATTCCAAAGTTTTTTGAAGGCTCAACATGTTTCGAGCGGCACGCCGCCCATCATCAGGAGCTCTAAACTGTATTTGCAGCCTCTGGTTTATATACTGCAATAAGGTAAAAGATTTTGTATATATTATACATAGTCCATATTATAATATTAGTTATATAAGGAATACTATTGTAATATTATAATATGGACCATGTAAAATATATACAAAATCTTTTACCTAATTGCAGTATATAAACCAGAGGCTGCAAATACAGTTTAGAGCTCCTGATGATGGGCGGCGTGCCGCTCGAAACATGTTGAGCCTTCAAAAAACTTTGGAATAATAAATTCTATTACAAAGCTGCATCTTGTTGGTATTTCTACCGAGTAAAGTTGCTATGTACAGGGTGCGGCAGAATGGACTCCCATATTTCAAAGGGTAATAAAAAATGAACAATTTACAGAAAAAAGCTTTATATTTTTGAAAAGTACTTACAATCTAGTTTTTTTCCCATTAGGTTTTTAAAATAACATCACTCAGGTGGCGGCCGTTATTTGCGGTGCACTGCCAAAGCCGTTCTCTAAAGTTTTCCATCACTATGTTGGTCATCTCTGGGGGAATGGTGGCAACTTCCTCACGAATATCGTCCTTAAGTGCTTTGAGGGTTTGAGGCCGATGTTTAGAAACCTCGGCCTTGAGGTATCCCACAGGAAAAAATTGCAGGGGGTCAAATCGGGTGAGCGCGCGGGCCACCCGATATCGCCTCGTAAGGAGATGAGTCGACTTGGGAACATTTCTCTCAAAATTCCCAACGAACGACGAGCAGTGTGGGCTACGACCCCGTCCTGCTGAAACCAAAAGTCCTCTGAATCATCAAATTCCTCCAATCTGGGCTGGAGGAAGTTCTCTAACATTTCACAACACCGATTAGAGGTTACAGTCACGGTCTCACCATCTTCCTCGAAAAAGTAAGGTCCCACTACACCTAAACGGGACACAGCGCACCAGACAGTGACTCGAGGGCTGTGCAGAGGTATTTGGTGAAGGTCACGGGGGTTATGCTCTGCCAAATACCGAAAATTTTGCTTGTTCACAGTACCGGACAGATGGAAGTGCGCCTCATCGCTGCACTAAAAAACAGCTGTGGGAGGGACGTGTTGAAGAATATCCTCATAAAGTTCTACAGGTTTCCCAGTCTGTTACATTTAATTCCTGTGCAACCATCATTTTGTACGGGTGCATTCTGAGATCTGCGTGAAGAATTCGTCTCACAGTTCGATCAGAAATCCCCAAGGCAGCAGCGTGTTTTCGAGCGGAACGCCTCAGAGATTGCTCTATCGATGCTCGGACTCGTTGCACATTTTCACGTGTTCTAATGTTCCGATGACGACCACTTGGTTTCCTTGGTAATGCTGACCCACTTGCTGTCACATGCGAAACCCATCGCAGGATTGTTTTTCAATCAGGAACGGCATCAGTTGCATAGAGCCCGAAGCGCATCCGAAATGCCCTCTGTGTTGAGGTTACAGAATTGTTGTTTTTAAAGAACGTCTCAATAGCGAAACTGCCATGTTCACCGGACCAACTCATGGTGTCTACTGACAACTAGACGATCCGCCCGAACTCTTGCCACCTCCCGCGCTGCCCTACCCCTGTCACTCCCTTACCATTGACCTTGAGAAATGTGGGAGTCCATTCTGCCGCACCCTGTATGTTCAACTACAATATAGTTGGAACACATTTATTCCTTTAGACAACAACAGGCCTGAGTGGAAGCCATGGTGGTGACACTAGTACTGGCAAAGTATATAGAAAAGACAAAGAGTGGCAACATAGTCCCTCATCAAGCAGTAATGCTTGGCAGATGGCATGATGTAAGATGAGTGGCATAGATAAGGGCCCCATAATACCTGTGGCCAGGAGGAATATATGTGGGTGGTGGGCCAGGAAGGCCCACAGGCATACAGAATACTAGAATTTGTTGTTGGTGTTTTCGAACTGAATGCTGTTCCTCTCACAAGGAATTATCGGCTAACACATGTTGTCATGAACATTAATAATATACAGTATTCTTGTTGGTTTTATCAGTCTGAATGTGTAAATAAATTTGATTAAAAATCTTGCTGTGAGATCTGGGAGGAACATCAGTAATAATTGTAGAAAGTCCCTAATTATTGAGTTGTGGGTTGGCCCCCAACTTGTTGTAGGCATTACTGGGTGAGGAATCCTGTGCACTTTCCTTGTGGAACTTGTTGCAGTTATAAATGTGATTTTGTATTGTTTCAGCATCAAATACCTCACACCAAAGCTCAGGTTTTGTCTCGACGTGTATGGGATATCCTAACTCTTCTACCAACCAGCCCAATTCTGCTGCAGGGTTTTCAGCAGCTTGAGAATTCGGAAAACATTTCACTGCAACAGCTTTTGGATCCTGCTAGCCCTCAGAAGCTTATGTACTCTTTGTATATTGTAGAATCTCTCAGCCGGCCCAATGCTTCAGTCAAAAAGAACAAATCTTCGGTATGTTCTGTCAGCTTATATAAATATACTGAGGTGTTTAATGCCCTGAACAGATATTGGTCCTTAATTCTGAGAGTTTGTTTCAGTTGAAACCATTGAAAGTGCAATGTTCAGAAAAAATAGCATGTGGGCCAAGAGACTATTATCAGATAGTACTGTTGCACTAATACGCTGATGTTCTGTGTATACTTACATCATGCCTTCCTTTTTCTCCTGCTAGTTTTAACATTCAGACTAGGCAAGAACATTATACAGACTGTTTTTCTAACAGGTTCTTGGTGGTATGTAAGGTGCTTGGAATTTGTAGACTAGCTGAGAAACTGTTAGATGTACAGTCAGGACTCTGTTCCATAGTTAGTTAGTTGGTTATGTAGTTTGTTCTGTGTTTTGTTTTGTTTGTCCATTTGTTCATTTGTTACTGGTATTGGCATTGAGTAACTTTAAAATGGTCATTTCCCACTTCCTGACGATAATGCAATGTGGGTAACATTTTTCTGAATTTCTTTGTTAGTTATGAAATTTCTTTTCATCTTTTGGTTAAAACTTTTCACTTTCTTTTATTTTATGCTTACTGTGCTGTAACTTTTCCATGTCTTTTTTGCAGCATGTTTTTATGATCGTACATTTATTTGAACTTGCATGTAATCCAAATTCTTACATTAAATATAATTTTTGAGGTACTTTTGTCCTTTCTAATTGAACTGTCTGTATGATCTGCATGTACCATGAGTGGTGTTCTCTTACCTTGTCCTGTTACCACAGTATCTTTGCTGAGTTGCAAGGCATAGAGGTTATATCATTTTGTGCCCGGTCTCTCTGAAGTTTTATCTTTCTATAAAGGACCTACCATAAAGGAAAATGAATTTGAATAGTAAACCCTGATTTCATTTTCTCAGTAGTGTTCAGTTTTTATAATCACAGGCCACCATTAAAAATATATGTAAATTGTTCCTCATTGTTTATCCACATTAAATGGGGGACCTTCCCACGATATGAAAATATGTCATTAACATGGGCTTAATCAGAAGATCATGAATTTTCATGTTTAGTGAACAGGAAATCCTAGTCTGCTGTGACATACCAGGTTTGTTGTTTTTATTAGTAAAGATTAAAATTTTTGCAGGTGAATAACAGTCCAACCCATGAAGGAAGTAAGGAGGCAACCTCAGTTGGAAATTGGAGTCAAATGTTTATACAACAGGGTGGCTTGAGACACCTGTTTGATATCTTCATGTCAGGTACTTCCTGCATTTATTATGGCATATGACATCCATTAATTACACCCTTGCTGACATGGTGTATTTTGTTTGCCTAAAACTTAGATTCGTGGTGATAAAATTTGATGATCACAGATTTCCAGATTTCAGAATAATATTAAAGCCCATGACACTGAACAGTAAGTATCTTGGCCGCCCTAAGCAACATTTCAACATGTATTCATTTCGTCTCTGATAAAGTGCAGGATTTTTGCTAGAATCCCCTTGCCACCCCCTCACCATTTTGCACTGATGAAGAAATTTCACTTTGTTTGCAAATATGAGTTGGTTCGTCAGAACAAATGAACACCAGTACCCACCACGTGAATAGAAACGAAAGGACTGTGTTTATTGAAGGTTTTATTTACAGCATGCTTTATTCATTGTCCCAGCATATATTCACAGGTGATACCATGTAACTAATAACATGAATCATACAGCACCAGAATAACACAGAAGCGTAGTAAAGCAAACCTTCCTTGGGCCGTCCATTAGCGGTTGAGTAAAACTCTTCTAAGAATAATTACAGACAATATTGAATGTGCTAAATAATTATGTAGACCTGCAGAGGTTGTGCTTGATTGTCAGTGCGTTAAACAAGTTAAAACTAAAATATGGAAACTGAAGCTAAACATGGTGTAAATGTTCGTATTTCCTTAACTGTAGATATAATGGTGGTATTGCACCGAATAAATCAATAGCATAGTGGCAGTCTGCTCACTGGGAGAAACAGGGAAGCAAGAGGGCATTGTGGGATGCCCTATGCCACCTACTCTATCCTCTCAGGAAATGGGAAGTAGTAAGAGTCAATTCATAAAGGATGGTTTTGCAGGTGTACTGCAGAGGTCAGGTGGTGACAGCAGTGAGTGGCAGCAAGACTGCCTGGCATGTCTGCTTAAATTGCTATGCCAGTTGGGTGTTTCATCAGAGGACGGAGATGTCTTACATGACGTCTCTGATAGTCTTCGCAACAAACGAGCCAGGCGGTTTCGCAAAGGAAGCTCTGATAAACTGGTCATACCAAAACTCAATGAAGTGAGTGAAGAATCATTTACTTATAATAAAAAGTATCTTGATATACATGTGGTCCATTTATCATGTCCTTGAGCGTGGCAGCTGTCATGGGGTCTCATGTCCATTATGGGCTGCCATGCTTAGGGGCATGAGACAGTGGTTATCCTGTATGTTTGAAGTTAATGTTTCCCAAAAGAAAAATAGTTGTGTCTTCATGAGGTGTGCTGTGTGAAGTCTGTGCGCCCTGCATGACCTGAATATATCAGGTGCTTTTCATGAAATGCAATTGAAAGGTGAAACCATGGTTGTGATCATGTAACATTTTTAAGTCCTGATTTTCACTAACTTCGACATGGGAACCATACATGCTTTTGAGGTATTTCAAGAGATTATTTTTTTATTTGGGATGAATGTCTTACTTGTTTTTCTTTCAGGCAATGTTGCAGATGATAAATGTTGACTCTGTGATGTCTCAGTTAACAAGCATTCTTCATGAAGCATCTCTTCCAAGAGACCCAAACCATTATAAAACAGGATTCTGGGGCAGAGCACAGGTATGTTATTTGTTGTTAATGTTTCTTCTAGTACTGACTTTTACAATGTAAGTCTTTTTCTAGCTATGGTTTTTTAATTAAATTCCATTATACAGTCTTTGATTACTTACATATTTGTGTACAATTTCTGTATATATCCTACATTACCAGATTTTCCTACAAATTCCAGATTGTTGTATGACCATTTGCAGGGCAAGAAGTTTTGTTACTTCAGAATTGCACTTTGTCTAAAAGTGTGCTTATTACTTGTGTCTTGTTAATCATGCAGGTATGGAGGCCAGCCATGTCTGTCATGCCCTTAGAGCTTCAAACTGAAAATGTGATATTTTGGGCCAAGCACAACCACTGTTCTAGTGTGCAGTTGCAATAACATTTTCCTGCATGTCATGATATGAGCAGCAATGACATTCATGTATTTTTGGCAATTTTTTTTTATTGGCCTGACAGTATGAAGATGTTCAGAAGCTGACACTACAAGTTGGTGATGCAGGGAATGAAAAAATCATGAATCCATCAAGACTGTGCTCATGCACAGTCTGCTTTCTCTTTTAGAGAGTGTCGTGACATTTTTATGGAGCGGTGGATCAGTAAACTCACCTGCAGCTCTTACTTGTGGCCAGCTTGCAGTCCAGACCTGACAGCATCTGATGATGGCTTTTTGAGGTGTCTTAAAATTTATATAAGTATAGAGGTAACATAGCTTCTTGCTGTCCCTGTGTATTAATGAGTGGTGGTTGAATTTTTTTTTCTTCTTAAAATGTATGTTATCATATGTAGAACTCTGTTATGCATGTCATATGGGTAGGGGACTTTCAAATGGAGTGTAGAGAAAGGATGCCCCTTGCCATTTTTTCTGTACTTCCTATCCAAAACTTGGTACCAAGAAGTGTGTTCCCCAGCTATCATGCTGAGTGATTCCCAGATTTGGAAGTGTAGCAGCAACAAACAGTCTGTACATTGGAATCAGTTCCAGGAAATTTTTTTTTCCATGGATTCGCATATGAATTACATTGTTCATATCTTTCTTTTTTAAAATAAATTCTGTCAGAAGTGCAATTTTTTCTAAACATTCAAAACATTTCAGAGAGGATCACACCATAACCCACCTGCAGACATGTTCCTGGTTCACTGTGCAGCCACCAGCAGAATTTGTATAATAATTTGGGTACTTGCACTTCTCTTTGCAGGTGGTACATTATGCCATGGCATTGCTTGTGTCATGGGTGCACTCAGGTGAGCCAGTAAGGCAGGCTCTGTTTGCTGCTCCTCACTTCCCCAAGTGGCTCCAACGGTTGGTGCTAGAAGACCCAGAGCCTGCTGTGCGGCGTGAAGTATGCACTGCCCTGTACCGTCTCTGTCTTGGTTCTTCTTCCTCTCCAGTCCCTGCAGCTAACACAGGCCTCAATATCACAGCACACTTGTTGAGCCACCTCTTGGAATATTTGGTCATTGCAGAAACCATGAGACCACAGAAACTGGAGGTGAGTGTTGTATAGTCAGTGTGTGATCAACGAGAATCATGAGCTAGGGTAGGGTTGAGTGATTGTACATTGGCAGCCTTTTCCCATTTACCCTGTACTTCCACCAAATCTAACTTAACAACTATGTGGAGCAGAATGTTTCTTGAGAAGCTCATAGGTTCTTACCTAGTCAAGAGGTTCTCCACATTTTTTGGAACCCTAAAGTTTATTACTACATTCACAAAAGCCCACCACTTGCCCCTGAACAGATAAATCCAGTGTATGCCCTTCTGTGCTTTCTGTTTAAAATTTGTTTTAATGTTATCTTTCCATCTTTGCCTTGGTCTTTCAAGTGGCCCCTTCCCTTCACATTTTCTCACATAACCTTGTGTGCTTGTCTTTCTCCCCCTTCCTGCCACATGCCTCACCCATCTCATCTTCCTTGATTTCATTAACCTAATGTTTGGCAAGGAGTAGATATCATGAAACTCCGTGTTATGTAATTTTGTCTGTCTTGTTGCTTCCTCTCTCTTTGGCCCAGATATGTATCTTCCTCAGGACTGTGTTCTTGAATGGCTTCGGCCTTTTTGTTTGCCTAAGTATGAGAGAACACATTGATTGATTCATAGGTTATTTAACGATGCTGCTTCTGTCCTGACTGGCCATGTTGCTGCAGTATTTGTCCTAACAGGTCTGTTTCAGAACTGGGACTGCTGATTTGGAGTATGCATTGTTTTGGAAATCATCTGTAGGGTCCATGCAATTCCTTTATGAACGTAAAGACAAACTATCCATTTCTTCAAATTTGGCCATTGCATTAATTCTATAGAATTTTTCGTAATATGGCATTACATTAATTGGGAGCTCGCATTTTTTGCACATCGTAACACATTGATCAGAATTTTATCAAGGGACTTTTTTTTTATCTCAGTTTATTAAGGAATAGCATGGTTGAATTCTAGGCATAAAAACCCATATTATATTGCCACATCACATTTTCCAAAATGAATGTGCATTATTAGAAATGTTATCAAGGCATATGTTTCTCTGTGTCTTTTGAATGGAGATGTTGGGTACAGCACACGTTAATACTGCAGTGAATCCGTTATTAATGCCAATATGTTAAGCTGCCTGGTTGTACATTAAATTCCATTGTAAGATTTGCACCTCATTTTTCTGATTGCTAATTTAAGATAAAAGTGTATGGCACCTGAGTAAATATGATTTTGAAACATCTGTGAGTAGTATAAATGTGTGTTGTATATTCAGGTTAAGTGCTGTGAGATTGTGAATAATATTTCTAGGTGTGTTACACCCAGATATGGAAATTTACTACATAAAGAGGCATATTATATTTTGATGAGTGTTGCATTGAGGTGGTGATAAATGAGGATTGCTTATGTACTATGATGGAAATAAACATTCCAATTACATAGGCAGTCATCATTATTGTCATTTAATTGAGAAACAGAAAGTAGCTCAGGTGTGCTGTAATCTCTACTATTACAGGCACTCCATCATCCTTCAGAGGATGGGAAGGAACCATATGGTCCTGCTTGCCGAGATTATTTCTGGCTGCTGTGTCGTCTGGTGGATAGCCTTAATGATGATCTTATTAAAGGTTTTGTAATAAAAACAGTTTTTTTTTTTAATATTCATGTTACAATGTTAGAATATTTATAATATTTGGTAATGAAAAATGCACACAGAGTTTTAGTTGGAAAATCTGAAATGGAGAGCACTTGGGAGATGCAGCTAGAAGAGTAATGTTGAAGTGTATCTTAGGGAAGTAAGTTCCCAATAGTTTGAAAGACAAGAATAATAATTGGATTATGCAAGGAATAAAAGTGTGTTGCAAACATAAAAGAAGTCTGTATGCCTTCACTAATACCAGCAGTTATCCAAAAGCAAAAGCACATTATATTAAATATTTTAAAATCCTACTAATAGTTATAAAAGAAGTTACAATGCAACACTAAAGTAAACATATAGCAAATAGCAAGATCTAATAACAAAAACAACATGGAACATTAAAATTAAGAGATAGGGAAAGAACATTCAATGGAACAGGCTCCCACTTTACTCATGAATGATGAAAAATTAAAGGGTTCGGTGGACGTGGCCAATGACTTTAATAATTTCTTTATAACAATTACTGCAAATTAAACATGCAACAAATAAGGAAAGGAGATGCTATCTCAATTCTAAAAGATTCATTTCGTGGAAACTTCCTCAGCATAAAAATAATCCCAGTCATTGAAGCGGAGGTAAAAAGTATAATACATTCCCCAAACCAAAAAAAATCATCAGGCTGTGATAAAGTAACAAGTAAAATATTAAAAGGTTGTGCATCTCTCATTAGTCACCCATTAAGCTGTATTTATAATCACTCGTTATATACAGGTATTTTTCCAGACCGTCTTAAAATTGCAGTAGTAAAATCATTTTACAAGAAAGGAGACAAAATATGACAAATTACAGACCTGTAAAATTATTACCAGTTTTTTCTAAGGTAGTCGAGAAAGCTGTGCACAGTAGATTAAGCCAACACCTGCATACAAACAACATACTGGTTACAGAACAGTACAGTTTTAGGAAAGGCATATCAACTGAAGTTGCTGCCTTCAGACTAACAGATAGTGTATTCAAATCTATGAACCAAGAATGCATGTTGGAAGAATTTTCTGTGATTTGGCAAAGGCTCTTGATTGCATAAATGATTAAATTTTTTTTATCTAAATTACATAATTTAACATTAGTCATCCCGATGTGTATCTGGACTGATAAATGCGAGAGTAATTCAGTCTAACACATCATTTTAATGGTGGTATAGTAAAATCACCTAATAAAGCTAAAAAGTTTTCTCTGACTAGGGTACATTGAAACATGGAGTTTCCCAAGGATTGCTCATAATATGTATAAATGACCTTCCCCGTGAAAAAAGTGCCAAGAAGAACAGTGAAATTGTAATTAAGGATTCATATAAATTGTAATATGTTGATTTGTAATTTATTAAAAATAAAGTGCATGTAAATGTCGGTCATGTTAATGTTCTTTGTTTTGAATAAGGTTTCTGTTTTGCAGAAAGTATTGAATATCCTCAGAACTGTATAATTGACATTGATGGCTTGGCAAAGAAACTAGCAGACTCCATCTTGGCTCGAGAATACCTTGAAACTAGGCACAATACTGTGGAAGATGATGGACTTATTGGCCTTTTGAATCTCATGTCCAATGTCATGAAACATAATCCACCTTTTAAAACCAACAAAGAAGGTCAGGACTTCCTTTCACAGGTATGTTATTTCTTGTTGCTGTGTATACGTAAGGAACTATTTCATTTTCTGAAGGCCCACAAATTTGAGATCTTCGCTGTTCCAGGATGTTATGCAGTGTAGATTGGTCAGTCAGTCCATGAAGAATTTCTTCTTGGACTCCTTGACCCTTGAAGGTGGGACTGATAGGTTGTCCTGAAACATTGGCACCCAACTACCAATCTACGATATGATATATTTATTAACTGCAATTGGGTTGTCACCCGGTGGCAGTACACATTAACACACAAACAATACATAGAGCAACACAAATAACAACCAAACAACACAAATAACAACTAATGTGGAAGAGTGCGGGCCGTGCCCTGTCTTTACGAGTTTTACCCTGGCATTTGCCTTACAACTGAGGAAAAAGCATGGAAAAACTTCAGTCAGGGTAAGAAAAACCTAGGTCAGGTTAAGAAAAACCTCAGTCAGAGTACAGTATGCTGCATAACATGCCAGAAGAGCAAATATCTCATCTATACCACAGCAGAAGCCAGAAATCATGCCTCTAAAGTTGATCGAATTTCCAATTGCAGATTTACCATTTTTACAGTCTTAAGCCATTATGAGTGACAACCACAAAGCACCACCTGACAGCAAATAATACTTTTCAGTTACCACAGTCCCCCCCCCCCAAGTTTGCTGAATGTGAAACAGGGTGGAAAATTAATCAGTTTTGAAGAGGTGATAATCTTTGAGTGAAAAATAAAATCTGCTTACAGAATGTGTTAATTTTTATTATGGCAGGCTTTGTAACAGAAGGTCCTCTTGTCCTTCCCGTTCTCCTTGTTTCTGGGTATTTGACAAGCTAACTTAACCAACCTCTGTGTAGCGCGTGAAGTGATCACTGTGTGGCTGTGCTGCAGAATACAGTAGAAAGGATGTCATGTCCCATCCTTTTGCACATACAGTGTCCTCTTACGTCATTCTTATAAGTGTAGATTTAATGTTTTCCACATAATTATTTTGTCATGTGTGACTTTTTTTTTTTTCTGTCGCAGAATTCCATATTATCACAAACTTTTTAAGAAACACCCGTGGAGATTTAAGTCTTTGAGATGTGACATTGTGTCATTGTGGCATTATGCTCCATTGAAATGGTGAAACTACTCACCCGACAGCACAATGTCACATCCCCGAGGACTTGAATTTTCAGTAATAGAACTGTGAGAATTTGAAATCTTACACAAGTATTTTCATGCTTACATATTCTGACTCTCTGAATTGACAAATGTTATATGAAATCCGATTTGCTTTACATGACAGAGCTTCTGGCATGTATTTGGGAGGTGTCTGGGTTTGAATCTTGGCCACAAATTAGTTATCATGAAGGTTTCATTTTTTTTCCTCGCCCAGCAAACCAATGCCAAGGTAGTATGTTAAATTACTTATATTGACTTACATTGTTTTCTGCTTTTAGTACAATGTTTACAAGTGGTTAAATAGTTCACTTCTGTTTTCAGGTGTTTGACTTCTTGTTTGCATTACCAAATCCTCGCAAACGTTATGTTCCGAAGTGCAAATCACAGTTGTCACGCTCCTCTGCATATGATCTCCTTGTAGAAATGGTGAAGAGTTGCCCAAGTAACTACAGACAACTTCATGAGAAGCTTCTGGATCAACACAAGCCAGGTAAATTCTAACAGCAACAAATTCCTGAGTACGGGGTTTTGTACTTCTTTGCAGTTGTAACCATACTGTTTATTGTCCTACATTTGATGGATGATATAATACCATTATGTACCAGTTGTTTTATTCTGTTGTGAAACTTCATTTCATGCTGAAGACAGACCAGGTAAACAGGGAACTAAAGAGAAATGCTGAAGGGATTTGTGGATGGGAAATATGAAGTAACAGAAGAATCAGAAAATTGCTTTAATAGGAGCTTTACAGTTATGCTTTTTAGACACTACTGTAAGAACAATCAAATCAAGGTGGTTGTGATGAGTGGTTTGTATAGCAGTATTTGCTTACAAAATATTGACAGGCCTTGTTTAATGAAACCACCTGGAGCGTCATGCATGGATGGTAGTCTGATATTAAAATATGGCAGAGAGAAATAGGTTGTGAAGATGTGAAATGGATTGGATTGGATTTTCGATGAAAGAGTTGTAATGAACTCCAACAGGCTTCCAAAATTATATTCTTAAAATGAAACTATTGAATGAAAATGTGTAACGGACGAATTTGGTTATGACTACTTCCACTGTTCTGACTATTTTGTGGTTGTAATCCAGCGTGCAGTATTGGAGCTTCGATCAGCACACTCTTTATAGTGCAGAGTGTATGATTTACACACTCTGTGCTGTCTTTTGATGTGGCAACATTGGACTTGTTACTGCTAAGGCACATGCTCAGTAGTAGTTGTTCTGGTCAAAGGAAACAAGGTGACAGATGTGTGACAGTTCAGGTACATTTGCTACTGTTGAATTTGAAAATTTGTTAATGTCTACATTTCCAGTGACACCCTTTTTCTGTGTGTTTTAATAGCACAGAAGTTCCATATTCACTGGTAAACAAAGGTGGACAGCATGAATGCGTTCTTGTTCAGTACAGGTTATTAACACAGAGCGTATGTTTGTGCATACAGTGCATGAATGATGGCACTACACCTACTGTTTGTACAGAAAAGAATTATGATTGTGTGTTTATTATTGACAGTGTAGTCTTGATGGGCCACTTGCTGCAAATAATTGCTTTTCCTTTTCCTCTACATCACTGTTATGACAGGGGCCAGTATAGACCCTTTTGGGTCTATGCCACCTTTTTCCTTATATTGTCTTGTTGCTTCAGTGATGGTACATATAAGTGTATCTCTAAAAAAGAAGTGAACTGTTCAGGTCTCAACTTTGTAAGGGTATCAATAGCACAATGTTTTATATATATGCATGGTACTAACAGTAGTAAAATTATGATAAACTTTTAATGTGACCATCTTTTTTCACAGCTATATCCAGCAAGTAAATGTTCTTGACAATATATATATTACCATGATGTATAGTGTGCTATGAATATACCAGCAGCGTAGGAAAACTTGCTGTTTTGCAGCTTAAAGGTAGAATATGGAAGTGGAAGATTTCTCCAGAAGCTGGTAAATTTGTACCAGCATACATGGCATAATGTTGCAGAAGACTGTTCTTGATACAGATGGTATTACCGAAAACTTAAAATATGGCTGCCAGCACTGTAGCATCCGGATATTCAAGACCTTATATTCCAGAATGATAAGAGAATTGAAGAGTGCCTGACAGCCACTTAGTACTAAGACATTTATAGTCCCTTTTACAAGTGTGGTAATATTTAAATGGCCTGTGCTGTAAAATATTAACTCTTAGGTTACTAATGTCATATATATATGGAGCACCTATTCTTGATGTTTCTCGATCACACACAACGATGCACCACAGTCGGTAGGACTCCTCTGGACGAGTGATCGGCTCGTCGCAGAGACCTCTACCTGACAACACACGACACTCACAACAGACAAATATCC
>Ga0268261_10001905_pt1 | contig 14716 bp, 5 predicted proteins | sample TergutNc150P1_FD_190353 | JGI IMG/M metagenome (GOLD analysis project Ga0268261, IMG submission 190353) | Nasutitermes corniger P1 segment gut microbial community from laboratory colony in Florida, USA - Nc150 P1 (SPAdes) (version 2) | ecosystem: Host-associated > Arthropoda: Insects > Digestive... | reverse complement strand
GGGGGGGGGGGGGGGGGGGGGGGAGGTGAGGTACAGTTAGATTATGCAATATATGAGAGCGAAAGTTGCTTATCTGGAACATTAGAGTTTTGTGTGTTCCTATGGAGACCTCAGGCACTTCCTAGGTCCACTACTAGACAATATAAAGCACCAGGTGTTGATCAGATTCTGGCAGAATTAATCCAAGCAGAAGGTAATATATTCTGAGATTGGTAAATTTTAAAATTATATTTGGCATAAGAAAGAATTGCATCAGCAATGGAAGAAATTTTGTACTTGCTGTTAAGAAGGGAAGTAAAATTTGTTACTTTATTTGTCAAGACATATCACAGTTATGAACCACGTACAAAATGGTGTGCATTTTTTTCAAGGTTAACTTGAACTGGGGATGTGTATATGTATTTTAATGTAATACATCATCTCTCCTGGATTCATCAGATACATGAGAAAAAAATGGGACTACTGCGTTGCAATATTTCAGCTATTTAGAGACTTCAAGAAAGTCTGTCATTCAGTTAGGAGGGAAGTTAGGTATAATGTTCTCATTTAGATTGCTATGCCCATCATACTAGTTGAGATTATTAAAATGTGTTTAAAATGAAACTAAAGTCTGGATAGTTTTACATTTTCTGGAATGTTTCCTGTTCTGAATGGCCTGACACAAGGTTTCTTATCACCACTGTTTGGCTTTGCATAAGAGTATGTCATTAGAAGAGTTCAATAAAACCAAGAGGGACTGCGGTTGAATGGGACACACCAGCTTCTGGTCCACAATGGTGATGCTTTATTGATCAAAAACATAAGTGCTGTAAAGACGAGGACAGAAGCTTGAATAATAGTTGTTGGTGAGGAGCTTGGTATATAAATTAATATTGAGGAAGCCAAGAATGTATTTATGTGTAATTAATATTACACAGGACAAAATCACAGCATAAAGATGGCTCTCAAGTCATGTGAAAATGTGGCAGAGTTCAAATATTTAGGAAGGACACAAAAAAATCAAAATTTGATTTAGGAAGAGATTACAGGCAGATTAAATCTGGAGAATGCTTGCTGCCCTGCAGTTCAAAATATTTTCACTTCCCATCAGCCATCTAAAAATGTAAAGATTAAAAATATACAAAACTGTGTTTTTTTTGTCTGTTTTATATGGCTGTCAAACTTGGTTTCTGATATTGAGGAAAGAATATAGGTTGTAGGGTGCTGGAGAGCAGTATGCTGCAGAAAATATTTTGACTGGTGAAAGAGGAAGTAACACCAGGCTGAAGGAAGTTGTATAAGGAGAAGCTTTGTGATTTGTTCTTATTACTAAATATGAAGATGATGAACTCAAGAAGTATAAGATGGGCGTGGCACATGGCACCAACATGGGAGAGAAAAGTGCATTCACGATGTTGGTGGGATGTTGAAGGATAGAAATGCAGGGAAGTGTTTATTTGTGTTACCTGTATTTGTTATTTTTTTGGCATTCTGGTTGGAAGGTTTTATTTTCTAAAGTGGCTGTAGAAAATCTTTTTCATTTATAGAATACATACACATTACAAGCAGTTTTGTTCCTTTAAGTATACTAGTGCAAACTATGAAACATCTGTGTTCAAGATGTTGCATCTCTAAGAGCAGTCCAAGAATTCACAAGGTTCAACCATGGATTGCATTCATCTCTGGATGGATTCAGTTAGACATTGAACATTGAGGCAGGGCAGCCTTATTAATATTCAACCTTATAGTAACAACACTATAGGTTTTATTTGTTATTTGTTTTATGTTACATGAGTTGGACAAAAATACAATTGTTACTTGTTTGACATACTTGGACTCAGTTCCATATACTATGACAGTTACCCAGTATGTACTCTTTTCTCTTAATGCTTAGAAGTGCAGTGGCAAGTTTAATCGCTAGTAGGAGGAATGGATGTGGATTTTTAACATTATCTCATCTTAGTAAATCTACGATGTGGGTCCTTTAAGAAGTTTTGTGTATGGTGGCAGCACTGTGCCTTCCTTAATTTGACTAACTCAAATCATGTGTGTGGCACTAGTGGAACTGTTGCTGTTGTCACACAGTTGCAGTGTCTTTGTGATACCAGTTGCTGTTTAGCTATGGATCAGGAAAGACTACGAGGAAGTTCCTCATGGCTTGATATAAGAACATCAATAAAATTTCATATTTTGTTGGGTAGAATTTCTCTAGAGTGTTACAAGTTGTTGAAGGAAGGTTAAGGGACACATGCTTGTTCATATGAAACTGTCTGCTGATGGGTGAATGCCATTAAGAATGGCTGGGAAGAGACAGATGGTGCCCCTTGCAGTGGAGCTGCAACATCAGGGATGGATGAAGGCCACATGGAACAAGTGAAATCTGTCGTTGAATATATGCACAGTATTTCATGCACGGCAGTTGCTACAGAAGTCGGAATCTCTCCAGCCAGTGTTTACCATATCCTACCAACAGCCTGGGGAAACCATGGTTTGTGCAAAGTGGATTTGACACATGTTCAGCAATGACCAAAGAGCCAAATATGTTGTTCTTGCTACCACCCATCTGCAGCACTGGAGAAATGAAAGCCCCTCAGTCATGTTGTAATGTCTGACGAGTCATGGATTCATTCGATTAACCCTCAGCTGAAATGACAGAATGCTGAATTTTGTACCTAAATGTCACAGAGGAAGAAAATTGCACAGCACAGTCAGGGTGCTCCGAAAGTCATGCATGTCATGTTCTTCATTACAAATGGACTTGTGTCTGAACATCCCATACCAATTGGTACAATAGACAGTGACCAATTTTACAGTGCCCTCTTGTAGGATAAGGTGAGGCCGGCTCTTCGCCTTAAAAAAACCAGAACTGCTTGAGCATGGTGTCATTTTGCTCCAGGACAGTGTAACACTTCATCACCATTGTGACATGCAAAATCTGGTGCATTGTTGGGGCAGGGAGGTGTTGGTACATCCCCCTTGCTCTCCAGATCTCACCGCATGTGGTTACTGGTTTTTGGCTAGTGTGAAAGAACATCCGTGGGGTAAATGATTCGAATCATAAGACAATATGATTACTACTGTCACTGCCTCTTTACATTGTCTGAGCAAGGATGAATACAAAGCTGCAGTTGACCATTTGCCATATAGATGGGAAAAGTGTGTGGGCAGTGCTGGTGATTTACATTGATTATAGGACTTATGTGTGAACAGTCAGGAATATCAGTAGTGTTGTTGTCTAGTATTTTGTTATTACAGTAAAATCATACACAAAACTTCTGAAATGAGCTAGGTACAGTAACCATTTTTCCTCTGTTCTTTTCACAGTAGTTTACAGTGATAGATCATGAACACATCATAACTTTTGGAGGGCAGGTTAAGTGTGGTTGGATGGTATGGTATGCCAGGGTCTGTGGTAGGAGCATGGTTACAGTAGTTCTTGGTGGATGAGCATGATGGAAGTTGCTGAGCAGCTAGGTTATGGCACATGCCCAGTCCAGTGTAACGTATTACATTAGGAGCCGAAATACAAAGGAGCTATTTTACCAGTGCAAGGCACTGTATAGCTGCTGTCAGCTTTCATGGACTGAAACATGCAGATATTTCAAGACTTAAAGAATTCTGGTCTCAAGGCATGACATTCTGCAAGGAAGAATGTGCTTCCTGATGCCCCTGAACTACATTGCCTAGCATTTGCTGAGAGCAGTGTGAGGTTGTTAGTGGAATAAAATTATTTGTTAACATATTAACATTTAGCTAAGCAAGTAATGTGCTGGTTTTAATTTACAGACAGCTGGGAAAACATTTCAACCCTCAGTTCATGTTGACCTCCACATTCCTTGGTCTTGCATCTATTGTCATGGAATTTATCTCCCATAGATGGGCTGGAATACTCCACTGTATAGAACAGCACCTAGATGGCTTCAGTATGAACAGATCTTGAACACAATGATGCCATCTGTAAGACTTACTTTATCCTCCTGTGGTAGCCCAGTTTCAAGGAAACCATTTACTCATTCACAGCTTTTATGCCCAAGAATGGTTATCGCAGTAGGCCAGTTGCAGACTCATTGAGTGGCCATCATGAAAGCCTGTTGTGAACCCTTTCAGTAGTGTGTGAATTAAGGTGAAGAAAACCATTTAGGAATCTTGGCCTGAGTTCCCTTCTGGAAATTGGTGTGCTCTTGTGGGTTCCTATGGCAGATGCTTGGAATGAAGTTACTTTACCGTGGTGTTAGTGCAGTCACTAAATAGTCTGTGCTGGCATGAACACGATCTATGGTTGAAGCTTGGAGGTTTTGGTCTGTAATTACGTTTTCAGGTTGGAAAAATGGCCCTCCGAGGGGTCAACATAGTATTTATTTATTTATTTGTTTATTTTTATTTTATTTTTGCAAGTAAAAATTGTTGTGGGCATATACAGTGATGGTGAAACACAGAACAGTCGATTTTGGAAGAGTAACATAAATGTTTGCTTGTCTCATACTTGTGGCGTTACCATTGCATCACAGCTTGCTGTTGAAGTGTATCATTCAGTAATGTACGAGGAGGTGCTGCTAAGTCCTTAGCCCGACCAGGAAGGAAACAAGCTACAGTGACCAAACTTGGGATTTATTCAACATACTCCCCATGAAGCTCAATACACTTCTTAACCCATTGCTCTAACTTTTGCAAGCCACTCAAAAAAAAAATTCAGAAGGTTGTCCGTCCAACCAGGTCTCCGCGGCACCAGTGACCTCCGCATCGGACGAAAAATGGCGACCTTTTAATTGTTTTTTCAGTCCAGGGAACAGGTGGTAGTCCGACAGGGCCAGATCCAGAGAAGAGGGTGGGTGATCAAGACACTGGAAGCCCAGGTTGGCCAGTTTCTTGTGGGTTGCAAGTGCCCAGTGAGCTGGGGCATTGTTGCGCAAGAACAAGACCCCCTTGGTGACCTTCCTGCAGCGTTTTTCCTTCAAAATGTCCTCAATTTCACCAGCAGAGATGAGTAATACTCCGCGTTGATAGTTTGGCCCTTCGGAAGATAATCGATGGGGAGGATGCCGTCTTGATTACACAAAATTGAGGCGAGAACTTTTCCAGTGGGTTTTTGTACTCTGAATTTTTTGGGGCGGGGTGAGCTGCTATGCCGCCACATCATTGATTGTTGCTTTGTCTCTGGGTCATAGTGATATAACCAGATTTTGTCCATGGTCACCAATTGCGACAGGAAAGCCTTTGGATCCCACTGAAAAAATTCCAAAATTTGTTCAGATGACTGACACCATTGACGTATTTGATCCGCGTTCAGGCATTTCGGGACCCACTTCGCGGAGAGCTTCCACATGTCCAAATCTTCATGAATGATGGACACAACCTGCTCACATGAGATGCTCAGTTGCTCAGCTATTGATTTAGCTGAAATCTGGTGGTCTTCCAAAATTAGCTTGTGAATTTTATCAATAATCTCTGGGGGGGTTGTCCAGGACAAGACACATCACAGGTGGGAAAATCACTACGTTTAAACTGGGCCACCCAGTTTTTGATGGTGGCATACGATGGTGCATGTTCCTCTAATGTTTCTTTCAGAATGGCGTGAATTTCCTTCGGTGCCTTGCTTTGCAGGGGGGGAAAAAAAACTTGACAGCTTGCGTCTCGATGTTGAAATCACGCGCGTCACTTGACATGCTTCCTTTCAGCCTCTGTAACAAAAAAAGACTTGCAGTTTGACACATGAACAGACCCCTCTTTCCAGCGATACTACCAATTCCGTCCTACAACATCGGGAAGTAGGTCGGGCTAAGGACTTATCAGCACCCCCTCGTATCTGTACAGTTTCAGTGAGTGTGTGAACAAGAAAAGAATGTAATTGTGGTACAACTCAGTGTGGTGTACTTGACCTTTGTATCAACACTAGTGTCTACTCATTTGCCAGTGAATGTGGTTGTCCAAGCAAAGTGTAGTTTTCACCCTGATTTTGCTGCGGAAGGTAGGCATAGATCTTGCAGGAAGTTAGTAACCCTTTATCACCAAAATTTGACTGTTGTCACACACACACACACAGTCTGATCCCTAGGAAACCAAACATCTGTTAAGTTTGTTGGCTAAGAATTTGCAAGGTAATGTGTGGCCACTTCAATCTTGAGTCTTTTGCAGAGTACACTGGACCCTTAAATGGAACTCCAAACAGCTATCATTAAACTATATTGTTCTTCAAATTAGGTACACATGTGGTGTATTTGCTTAATGGGTAACCTTCATGTGCAAGCCTTGAAGACATAGAGGGGGAATACAAGTATAGCTGTACTCATTCTTGCTCTTCGTATGAGAATGAGATGATTGGTTAGCCTCATGCCCTGCAGCTTTATCCCCAAGGAAAAGTGTCCACATATTCATTGAATAGGAGGTAGAGCTGGCCTGTACATGCATGTGTGCACACGCACATGCGCGCGCGCGCACACACACACACACACACACACACACACACACACACACACACACACACACACACACACACACACACACACACACACACATTGTTGCCTATTGATTGTAGCCCCACACAGGGTGTAACTTCTGATTTTGCTCTATCTTGGATCAGTTAAGCGGACAGTTCAGGCTTGATGCCTCTTTCCCAGGTGCATTATGTGTTTGTTGTCACACATTACTTAACATTGAGTTCTCTCTGCTGCATAAATGTATATTATTTTGTTCCATAGAACTTTCCTGTGACACAAGAAGTGTAAATGAAACATTTTGATTGGACTTCAGTATTGAGGGATGGATCTGTGGAAAGCATCTGCAAAACTTCTTTATTTCCTTGAAAACCATTTTAGAAGACTTGACACATTGTTCACAAATTAAAGGAAAGGGTCCTACTATTTCCAGTAGTGTGAAAACTTTATTGAAAGTTGAGTTTATTTTCCTGATGATGCTTTATTCTATGTCAATGGATATATTGATAGTTAAATATGGAATTATGTCCACATTTTTTATTGGATGTTGGGGTGTAGTATGGAGTTTCATGTTGGAATATAATTAGCCTCCTCTGTGGCTAAAATGTAGTTACTGAGTGTTAATCAGCACTTAATTTGACACTTCAGTCCTCCTCTTTGGGGCTGAATGACAATGCCAGTGTGACAGAGCAACCCAGGCTATACACGGAATTATAAAAAGGAAATTATTTACATAAAAGTTTGGACAAGATTTTGGCTTGGTTAAAGTGGATGCTAGCATTGGAATTATGTAATTTCCTCTTTAGATTCTAAAATTGGTGGATGTATGCCTGACTGTATCTGCAATTTTAAGGTATGGCATTCCTGTTGTGTTGAAAGTATATGGCATAGAGACAGTCAAATACAAAACATTTTTCACATCATAGCTACATGTTTAGCTACCTCACCACAACATGTGCTGTGATGTGCAGAATATGTGTTATATATTTGACTGTCTCCATTCTGTATGATTTGAACAAAATTGGGGATGCTGTACCCCCCCCCCCCTCCTCTATATATATATATAATCAGTACTTACTGTAATAATGTTGTATTGCTTCCAGTCCAGAAAATTTTTTGCCACATTATCACAGATTAATGGTATTTAAAAAAGTGTAGAGAAATATTTGGATGTGGGAGGAATGAAGTATGAGACTGGAGGAAACATCATTTTTAGGAGCTTCATCATCTGTACACCCCCTTAACATTATTATGTTGATTAAATTGGCTGGATAATTTAGCATCCATGCATGCATGGAGAAAATTTGATATTTTTAAGAATTGACCCAAAAACATGTGGAGGACAGTGCACTTGCAGGATTTTGATGCAAGTGGGAAGATAACTTAAAATGGATTTTTGAAAAATAGAATGTATGTGTAAGTCATACTTAACTGAGTGTGTGATATAGAGGGGATGGACAAAATAATGGAAACACTAGGCAGTATAGGAATAAAATTGTTTGCGTTGGCTGCACTGAATGAACATTAGTTTGAGTATCTTTTGTGATTGTTTTGTTTGTTTACACTGTGTTGTGCCAGTGTCAGTGCATTACAGATTGTGTTTAGTAACGGTCTGTACAAGAGTACTGCAAAATGGGAGACGTGTTGGATTTTCAAAGATGACAGATTGTTGGTGTGCATTTAGCTGGAGCATCTGTAACCAAAATGACAACTTCATTAGGTGTATCCAGAGCAGCAGTGTCCAAGGTTATGAAATTATACACAAATTACAAGAAGACATCTTTAGCTAAGGGGAATAGTGGCTGAAAACCAAAACTAAGTGAAAGGGATTGCCATACACTGAAAAGGATTGTGACTGAAAATGAGAACTACTGCAGCAAAGGTGACAACAGAACTCAATATTTATCTTGAAGACCCTCTTCCCACAAAAACACTCCAATGAGAACCACAAATTCAACATCCATGGTTGAGCTGCAATCGCTAAATCCCCAATTACTGACAACAGTGCTACAAGGTGATAAAGATGGTGTGATGATCATAAAACATGGACATCTGATGACTGGAAATATGTAATATAGTTGGATGAGTTGTCCACGTTGTTCCCAACATCAGGCTGGGTGTATGTTTGGAGAACACCCAGGAAGCCTATTGTCCTGAATGCCTGGTTCCAACTGTGGAACATGGAGGAGGATCTGTGATAATTTTGGCAGCAATATTTTGGTATCCTGCTGGTCATATAAGTATTCTGAATGGTTGAATTACTGCCAGTGACTACGTGACCATTTTAGGTAACCAGGTGCATACTGTGGTCCAGATGTTGTTTCCTAACAACGATGCAATTTTTCAAGATGACAGTTCACCCATACACACAGCCAGAAGTGTTCAGCCTTGATTTGAGGAGCATGAAGATGCACTTCGTCTGCCCTGGCCAGCACAATCGCCAGACTTAAATGTCATCATACTTCTGTGGTCACTTTTAGGGAGTAGGGTGAGAAGCAGGTTCTCTCCATCATCTCTGAAGCAACTAGATGTTCTTCATGAAGAGTGGTTCATTATTACACTAGAGACTGTTCAGAACTTACATGAGTCTATTCCAAGGAGGCTACAAGCTGTATTAAGGAAAATGATGACCCAAATCCATATTAATAAAGAAATGTTTATCTTTCACAGCTGTTTCCGTAATGTTGTCCATCCCCTGTAGCTGCATTCTGTAGTGAACATGGTGATGAATCTTTGGTTGTATAGGGGCACTATGTTTCTTCACCACCTGAATAATTACTTTTTACCCTCCTTTTCATCCTAAGAAAGAAAGATGTAGGCTGTGACCGTATTATCCGTGTGTCCTCCTATTTCAACTTTTAAATCATATGACTGGTGTACGCGAAACTTGGTGTAAACATTACGTTATAGAGGGACCCTAACTCCATACTTATTAATTTTTTTTATGGTAAGTGCAAACAGTGCTGTGTACGCACACTATTCTGAGGTGGGTGTGCCACTAGTACACGTAGCATTTACTTTTGGGCTCTGAAATGGTTTGCAGAAACATATCTTGGAAATCTATGCACCTTCTGTTATGATAATATTTTTGCAAAATGTAAAAATGGGGTGGTGGCTATGTGGACATCTTCTTTAGCTTTTGTTTGATGGAAATAATGAACCATTGGAGCTATGCATGTGAAATTTGTTAGGAAAATAGATCATTAATGTACCTGCACTTCATGTACAAATTATTGCAGTTTGGCAGTTCCTGCTGTGCTAATAATGCAGAACTTTGAGGATATACCAAACAATGTGTTTACAGAATCTCGGTGTCAGTCCTTTACAAATATAAAATGAATCAAAAATACTCTTACATGTATAAAATTAGAAATCTGTGCATTGGGAAGATAGGCTGCAAGTTCTGCTTTGCACTCCTGGTGTAAAGAAAGTGCTTCGCTGTATAGATACATACATGTAGCCCTTGTTTTGCGCCCCACTTGTTTTACGACCTTTTTGCTTTAATGCTTCTTGTCAGTGTACATCAGTTCTTTACACCCTCTAATTTTTGGTTTTAAAACCCCTTGGCTGACTGCACTCTATTATGCTGACCCGTACCTATTCTAGTGTTTCTTATGGGAATATCATTTTTGGTTTATGCCCACTTCTTGAAGATCACAACTAGGGCATAAAACTATCGTTTGGTGTATAGAGTGTTAGTCTTCACAGCATTTGTACATGTCCAAGGTTTATCTCGAATGCCTGGGCAAATGTTAAGCATGTGTTTTTTGCTCCAAAACAAGGAGGAAAGTTTATATCAGTGCGTGTAAGCAAACACTTACTGAGCAAATGTTAGGCATGTGTTTTTTGCTCCAAAACAAGGAGGAAAGTTTATATCAGTGTGTGTAAGCAAACACTTAGTTTTCAAGGTACATTCCAACAACAAGTTGGCACTAAGAATGTGATTAGTGCAGGATGGGGCTCCAGCATTTTTTAGCTGACCCACGTGGGATGTACCTAATAATACCTACCATGAAAGTAGATAAAGCAGGACCACTTACTTGGCCTTCATGTTTGTCTGACCTGAGTCCTGTAGATTTTATCCATGGGGACACTAAAAAACCTAGTGTATTTAGTTCCAATTGAAAATGGAGAGACATATCACTAACATGTTTTTTTTTAATGCCTCTCAGATCATTTGTAACCACCCAGCACCTTTGAAAGGGTTTGTCAGTACATGATCAGATGCATCCATGCATGTGTTGATTCATTTGGAGGACATTTTGAGCATTTCTTATGATTTTCACATGATAAAACATAAGAACTCAACAGTTACTAAATTGGGAACATGTACTGTAAATGCATTGTGTCAGGTGTAAGTAAAATATACACAGTTACATTATTTATTGTTGAATGCGATCTTGCCATTAAACTCTAAAGCCACTCATTTTCAGAAAAGGTTTTATGAACTTTATTTGTATTAATGTTAAGAACTCTTGAAATTAATACAACATTTTGGATACACTCTGTATAATTTGGTCAGCAGCATTTCTGATTTGTGCTGCCTGGCAAGTGTATAGGGTGTCCAGGTGATAGGTATGCAGCAGTAACAATTTATATCTTTAAGATTGTTCATTATACAGACATCCATATTGCACCACTGTAAAGGAAAACTCTTGAGAGTTTTTGTGACTGCTACCTACCTAAGCAGATTTCATCCTGGGTCCCCCTGGTGGCATAGCAAATATCCAGATAGTATTGGATCTGTGTCCACATATTGCGGAGCTTGTTATGGGTTGCTGTAGCACCAGTGTCACTTGTGTGGGCTTTGAACTGCTGAAGGTTGTTTTTGAGCTGGTAGACATTCTTTACATAACACTGTAAAAAAAAAGTGCAGTGGGGTTAAGTTGGTGACCAAGGATGCCAGGCAGTTGGTGCTCCTCAGCCAAACCATCTACCAGGCATTGTGTGATTAACATGATTCTTCACGATATGGCTGTAATGAGGTGGTCCTCGACAGTTTCAGGTGGTAACTGAGAAGTGCATACCATTTCAGCATGTGTAGGTATGAGGTGCCATTCACATTCAGTCCTTAAAAGAAGTATCACCCTATCGTGCATTAAACCATATCATACATTTACTCTGGCACTGTCACTGACCAGTTCACAACATGGCATGGCTTATCATTCCCCCAAACCCAGCAGTAGTGCCCATTCACAACTCTGCTGACATGAAAGGTTGCTTGTTTCATGGAATGGACTCCCTGTAGTCCTCAGTTTGTAGTCCCAAAACCAGATGCCTGTGCATATTCAGGGTTTTTGTCTATAGTCAGTTCTGAAATTACGCTGAACAGCTATCACAGACTACAACTCAGCAAGCGAGAAAACATGCCCAACTTTCTCCTGCAGCATTGCCATTGCTGCTGAACCTGTCTGAGTCTGCTCAAGGACATCAGTTGGTACATGCATGTGAGTGGCTAGAAATTGTGAGAGTTTTTGTTTGTAATGGTGCAGACTGGGTGTGCATATGAGGAACATTTTTCTTGATATGAATTTTTTCAGATACCAGTTATCTGGACACTGTATTTTTTTGTTTAAGGATTTGTGTTAAAATGTTCTGATTACATTAGTCTGTCCAGCAGTCACAACAGATTATACAGCCAGGGAATGGAGGTAGTATCCAGCTGTTGGAGACTGATATGCTGGGCGGTGAACCATCTTCAGACCAGCAGCAAATGAATAATGAGTTTATGGGGGAAGATACTACAGGAGGCAGTGGAGGAACAGAGCCAGACTTTCCCCATGCGAAGCTTGCTTTGCTGGATGACAAAATCTCGAGTCCACGCTGGGTGGTTCCTGTTTTGCCTGAGCAAGAATTGGAAGTGCTTCTTCAGGCATCAATTGACCTCTGTCGGAAGGGTGAGATGCAGCTTTATTGTATTTTTGCCCACAAATGCCTTGTGTTTTTGTTACGACAACTAACTTAGAGGTAACTGCCATCTTTGAGTTACTATGTTCTTCACATTTCTTCAACATCATTCAGGTTGTTCGTGCATCATGCTGTTGTCCTTGGATTCGTAATAGTTTACATTGCTGGTTACAGAATCCCCAAAGTAGTGGGAACACCTTGGAAAACATATGGAGATCAATCATGTGGGTTAAAAAGAAGATGATCTTCACTTGTACAGTGGTTCATATGTGTATAGTATACAGCAAAATTGCCGAAGTTGTCATATATTCTTGAGTGTTTTCTGGATTGACCACATTTCTTTGGTTGTGCTTAAATGTATGTTACAGGAATTGAGATTTTTTTTTTAAGATCACCAAAAATTGTTGCAGATAAGCACAGTTGTCATACTCTGTTTGCACACTGCTCTGGGTAGTGGATTTCTTCAAGCAGATGCAAACAGGGCTCATGGTTGTGTAACACACAGTGTTTGACTTTAACTGTAAGTAGTTGTTAAGCCTTTTTAAATGGAATAAGTGCCTTGGGCCTTGCTGATTTTGTGAAGATGTTGGAAAATTTGCATAGAACTGAAGTGATTTCCAGGTACTTAGTACAAAAACAGGAAATGCTTTGTGAACGTAGTTTTTGACAACAAAGGTTTTGGGATTCCGGCAGAATGGCATTTTTGTTTGTTGCTACTTCCCATGGAGAGAATGGTTATGGTGGAGTATGCACTGTAAAATGGTTGGCAACAAGAACCAGTATACAGTGGTCTTACTATTCATAGTGTCATTCCTCATCAAATCCCATCTGGGTGGAGTGCACCACAGCAACCGCAAATTTTACGTTTGTACCACCTGTTGGTACTTAGAGAAGGGAACATTTTAGTTCCATTGCTTCATAAGTGTCAGTATTGTGTGTGGCACATTGGAGCTCTGTGCCTTTCTACCAATAAAAAGGATTTGCTTGCCACAAATTCTTATTTTTACTGTTCCAGATGTGTACAGTACTGTATATGTCAGCACAAGGAAGTATGGTGCACTAGAAAAGCCAAGTATTAGTGACAGCTATTTACACTGATTTAACAGTGATTTGATTGTGTGTTGTCTAACAGTGAAATCACAGGAAAAGTGAAAATCGCCCGTAGGAAAAGTGAAAATTGCCTGTTTTTACCCTCATGGTCCATCTCCATTGCATATTTTCTGGTTTTACTGTGAAACTGTTGTGGATTTACCAGTCAGTAATGTCAGCTGATTGTAGGCTGAATCCAGGAACCATAATGGGTTGTGCCTACAAGTTTACTGATACTGAAAACATTGTCACCAAAATGGAAATTAGCTGACTGCTTATAGTCAGTAGAGTATGTGTTAGGTTATATTAATATTGTAATTAAATTTCACTTTTCATCTTCTTATTTATAAATATGTTTTATACACATTGATTTCCTAATTTCTCTTGTGTGCAGTATGATACCAACTGATTTTGTGGTTTGCACAGCAGTACCGGCTTGAAATTGGTGTTATGCACTGGGGTGTATGAATATGAAGAAAATGTATGTTGTGAAATTAGTTACAGGATTGCGTTTGGGGTAATTCAAGGTCAACAGTCAGATCAATGTGGAAAGGCACATTTCTCAAAATGCATTCTTTAAATACCTCATGGAAAGGATTATGTAATTCTGCATGGTATTTTATGAGACCGGTATGGGTTTTCTCCTCTTTTTGAAACTGGTTTTATTGTGTTGCATTATTTATTTGGAAACTATGAAGTAGTGGGTTTTACTGTATATTGCATTCAAACACCTGCTGGCTTATCATATCTTAACAAGGTGTTAAGTGACTGGGGTAGAACTATGTGTCATAAGTAAATGATAACACCTGGCATCACGAATCCTGATATGTAGGTGTGAAATAAAAGGAGCATGCCTTTTTATATTTATAGGTTTGGATGTGCACAGTGAGGCTTGTCAGCGATTTTTCCGTGAGGGTCTTACCATCTCCTTCACAAAAATCCTGACAGATGATGCAGTAAATAGCTGGAAATTCAACATCCATCATTGCATCTATCAGAATTGTGAACGCTTGGTGGAGCTGTGTGTAGTGAAACTGTCACAGGATTGGTTCCCGCTGTTAGATTTACTGGCCATGGTGTTCAACCCAAATAACAAGTAAGCAGCATCACCATACATTTATATTCATTCCTGCAGGTCTGTATATAGCTTGTTCATAGCTGGGAGTCATTCCATTTTCCTAGGTACACAAATGTATGGTAATATTTCTTCTGATGAAGAATGGATGCAGTATTACTGTATTTACTAGAGTTAAATTTATAGAGTATTCCAATTAAATTTTCTGCTCCCCCCCCCCCCCCCCCCCCCCCCC
>Ga0268261_10001904_pt1 | contig 14720 bp, 10 predicted proteins | sample TergutNc150P1_FD_190353 | JGI IMG/M metagenome (GOLD analysis project Ga0268261, IMG submission 190353) | Nasutitermes corniger P1 segment gut microbial community from laboratory colony in Florida, USA - Nc150 P1 (SPAdes) (version 2) | ecosystem: Host-associated > Arthropoda: Insects >... | reverse complement strand
GGCTGACAACCTTACCTCCTTCATGTGCCGACTGTCTTGAAATCTGGGAGCCTCAACCTCCTGGAACCCTCAGGGCCTGTCTAGGCCTGTAATGGGATTGCTTTACCTTTACATTTACCATAGTAGGCTTAATCATGTTGAACCAAAACATACAACCTGATACCCAACATTTCTCTAACACTGAAACCTTCAGAATTCCAGCTGTATGAAATGTTGTAATAGTATTACCAATAACTCACTATTCACTCTGGCATTTGGTGAGAACTTCAGGTTCACAATAACGCATATTATATGTTGGAACTGGCAGCAGTTTGAATATTGTGTAGCGAAAAATTAACAAACTGTAGTCAAATAAAAGCTAATTATTGATGGCATTACATAAAAGGGAAATCAATATCTGCAACACTGCCTCAAGAATGATTTCTATCTGGGTCTGTTAGGCCCATTTTCTTTAATAAGGGAAGATAATGAACAAAAATATATTAATACCAATAGTGACAATCACCTCTATTGTTAACATAATTTTTACCTTTTCAACAACAAACTTCATCCCCATTTAGTTAGAAACAACTTATTCATATCACAGGTGTAGATAAAAAGAGAGCAGACTAAGCTCAAATCCTTCCCCTGAATCCAACCTGAATATAGAATGTAAAAATGCCTTTCTTCATTCCATATTAGTTGATATGATATAAATATCAACTGACCAAGATACTCCACATCGTAATAGGAATACATCAAAGGACATGGACTTCTATGATGTTGAGCGTATTTTCGTCCCGATTCCACGATACATTTGCAGAGTTCATTAATATCCTTTGCTGGGAATGTTCCTTTCCCAAAGACTTTTTCCAGCCACAAGACACCAGATAGATATCCAGCTCTACCAACAAGTAACTCATCACCACCACAACGAAGGAAGTTGAGAGGTTTACAGTTTGCAGCTGAATCAATGTAGGCTTTCAAATAACGATCAGCATTATTTTTGTCACCTGAAATAAAAGTAGTGTAACTAATATTATGTTGGACACTTTACATGTGTATGAATTCTTAAGAAACAAAAATTATGCAAATTAGTCTTGTGGTAGATGTTGCCAGACATAAGCACTCTAAAGAGGTTAAAATGCACTGTTAGCCAAGTGAAAATCTGTTTCTTATCTTGAATGAGCAACAGCTGCTTTACAGTATTCATATACAAGATCTCACTGGGGGGCCACTCTTTCAATTTGTAAAGAGAAGTACACAAATAGATTATTTTACGACTGAATTGTAAATGAAAAAGGTAATGCAAGGAATCGGCTATGGCCAATTTAAGGAACAATCTTAGCATTTGCCCACAGGAAGTGACAAAAATCACGAGAAACTACAACTGGCTATCGCCCTAATACAAGTCACTCATGTCAGCTCTCATATTTACCTTGCATGATGAAAATGAACATTATTAAAACATGAGCAGTTACTAGTGAAATTTAAGCTTTTTATGCAGGCTTAGAATAGTCTGCATGGTATCCACTTCTCCTTTTCCTGCAATATATGTTCTGAGTCTACTAAGCCTTAGGGCAGGGATGACCAACTTCAACCCACAGGAGAGTCATATAATTCATTAAAGACTTGCCTGAGTGGCCACACTTTTGTGTGTGTACATCAAAAGGGACGGACTGAATTCACTAGTATGCCATTATTGACAAACAACAAGTTATGCTGAAAGTATGGTTGAATAACAAGGTAGCAGGCCTTACTAAACTCAATAAAACAAAGAAATATTGGTTTACTGTGTGCTGTCTTAAAAGTGACAGGCTATAGCATGCAAACATTTTCTCCACTAATAAAACTGTTGTATTATGTTCTGTAAACCTATTATATTATCTTTGTTAAACTGTAGTACTGAAACTATTAAGGGGACCGAGGGCCGCACGTTGGACAGCCCTGTCTTAGAGTATTGGGGGTGTCATAAATGGTTTCAGTTCATTGCTTATTACAAATCGCTGGTAGTTAATACACACCTACTGCATGGTAGACAGCGGCTGCAATTGCATAAATGCCTGCATTTCCAAGTACAAATGCAGATATCTGGGATTTGTCACGCTTGTTGGATTCTGCATACGCCAGTGCGGACCGAATATACTCTAGACCTTTCTCCAAAAGCTTCGATTTTTCACCAACAAACGTTGGTGATAAGCTCATGTGATAAAACATATAACCAATTCCTGCAACACCAACATACAATCCACCATCTGCAGCTTTGACAGATGGCTTCTGTCGGTCTGTGATAATGTTTACAGTTTTTTGTATCTTCGAATTCCAATTTTTGTCTGCAAATGTTTCATAACCCAATTGGTAATCTTGCAGTGTGTTAACAAAGTATCTCTTCGGGTAACTCATTGAGGCAGACTTTCGTAAACCTCGAATTCTGCAGCCCACAACTTTTACAACACCCCTCCACAAAAACCTAACACTCTTCGCACGTAACATGCGCGCTTTCTGTTATCTGTGCGTTGCACCACAGATTAATATCTACGTATTATCTATCTTATCCCGGTACACGAGGGATTAAAGTTCCTAATACCATGGATCATAGCCTTATACCACACACTACCCATTCATCCGTAGCCAGCATTCGCAATTAATTGGATCAGAACATGCATATGAAGTAATCGGTCGTCGTTACATCGTTGCATTCATTAAATGGATCACGGTTGTCACGGCTTACGTACATATTCATTCATACCCATCAGTGGACAGAAATTCCTCATCAACAGAGTTTCTGTAAAACAGTACAAATATTCCCCTAATAAATTGAAAATGCCCATAGTAACTCATACCCTACGATTTTACACTATTTCGTTGGTGTTCAGCAAAGTCGAGGATGGGAACATCAATTAAAGAAACTACTTGTGACACCATACGGTTTTCCCAAGCGACTTTGGAGCACCGTTCATTCGAAATCACAGGCACCAACAATCCAAATCGCCCCATACGCAATGCTTTTGCTCGAACAGAGTAGGCTATGACATGATGTAACTATAAGGTAGTGGGTGTGGTTTTCAGAATTCGGATCTAATTAATCTCCACATTGTTAGAATAATACTAATCCGGATTAATTATTACATAGCATGTGTAGCAGAAAACTTTTTTATTTTTTTTCCAGAGATATAAATGTTTTCACTTCGTGATCCGTACGACTGTTTTTGTTGCTGCAATAGTTGTCCCTTTTGCGGCTCTTTATATTCGCTAAATCTAACACTTCTATACAACGTGCAGTTTATTTTTTGTTCATACGGGTTGTAAATGTTGTTATGATGGAACCTAACCATTAAATAAAATGAACTCTACCGCTCAAGTGTATAGAGAGAAATTCGGAGGGTAATTATTCATAAATATTATCCAACATTTAAAATGGCGCTGCCTACCAACATGGGGTCGATCGTACTAAAAAGTTTATCAGTGCTGCTTGGAATATTTTTTATATTTGTTGGGGTAATGAAAATTACCTCACAAGTCAGTAAAGACCTTCATAAAGACCTGGTACGTATTTCTGTACATTTGATGAGCTGTATAATGGTATACAGTACTATTAAATTACACTCAATATGGATATGTTGTATTCCCCTGGCACATCTGTAACCCGTTAAGCTGGGTCGTATCACATATAATCATCCACGCAGGGGATTCAATAATGCCTTCGACAGTGTCATCCTGGTATATTGTGTAAATAATTAGTACCCGTACTTTTTTTAATGTGCTTGCGTGGAGCAGAGGTACTGAAGTTAACTTTAGCACAATGTCCTTGGCAGTGTGCCGTGACCATCACATAGTGTGTTTCCAGTATTAACTCTAAAATAATGGGCAAAGTGTATAAGCAGTTACTTTTAAGTAGCATTTCTTTTTGTCTGTCAGTGCTTTTTTTGTTTTGTCAAATGAGGAGTGTGTAATTGAGACAACCATTTAATATAGGCTGACACAATGTTTATTTACACTTTAGGTGAATATTGCGAGATTTCATACTTCCGTCGCGAAGTAGATGAGTTCTGCGCTCTGCGGGGCATTATGCAGCAGGGCAACAACCTATCAGTCGGACTGAACGATAGGTTGTTGTCCCGAAACGTAGGAAAAGAGTTACCACAATGCGTTACGTAATATATGAGAAAAGCGCAGATCTCAAGTTCAATATTCTTACACCAGGTTTACAACACAAAAGTGAACATTTCCTCAACAAAAATTACAAACAGAAATTACTTCGTGAGTCAGTTAATTGTGTGCTGCTCCGCTCTTTGTTTTGGTTTGATGTTAATCGATTTCAGACGCTGCAGAATGGATCACCAACTACAAGAATGATGATGGGTTGTAATGAGATACAAAAGCATGCCTTGGCGAGGTTTTAATCTACGATTGCATGAGCTGAAGCAAAACTCAACACTCTGTCATTCTTGCCATTCTGGTGGTGTTTTCCATGCTGACCTGTGTGTATACATTACATTATGAATTAATAGCGATGGAAAGAACAAGAAAAATGAAATGATTTTTGCCTCAGTGTTTTCTTTTAGCCCCTTGAAAATCCTGGAGGTAATATTATAACTGCACAGGATAATCTGCATTGTTTCATAATTATGAAACATTCTGATAACATTATGAAATATGGCTCTTCTCTAGATTCTGTATGAATTGATGGGTTTCCATGTTTATTTAGAGCTGTATAATCACAGAGTTTAGTGTGAAATATTCAACAACCCACAAAGTTTTCATTCCTTGTCTGCTATGACTGAAATGGATAGGAAATATGCAGGCAAGTTATTGTGTTTCCCTTTCAGTGTTCTAATAAATTTCTGTTGCACGCTGTCAAGTTAAGTGTACTTATTGACGTTGTAAGACAGTGAAGCTATATTTTTGCTGTAGGAAAACAATGTGTACACATATCCTTTACATGTAATATTTCATTCCTTTTTGTTTCAGAGAAAAGAATATGTAAAATATGCAAAAGTATTTCCACTGTCAGAAGCACTAGATTTTAAAGTGCCATCTAAGTGGTATCGAAGGACAGTAGGCACTCTCGAAGTTATATGTGGTTTGGCAATGGCGTTCATTCCGAGCAGTATGTACCCGTTTATCAGATGTTATGTTATTTAAATGTTTGCTTCTCCAGATGTGTTCTGAGTTGTGCTACTGAAGAAATGAACTGGTTCTATCAGTTATTTTATCACCACAGTCACTTAGAAATGTCAACAGAATTGCCATACATGTTCATTTTTATATTTCATCAATTACTTCATTAATTTTGTTCTTCATACTGTAATGTACAATAACTAACACACCAGTAAGTCAATCATTAATGGTGGTTTTGATAGTTGTTGAAGTCAGATGATTTTTTATGGTAATCCATAACCATAAAGATGATAAGTTTGAGATAAGAAGCTGTATTTGTTCTACTAGCTATAAAAATATTTATAATATTAATAATAATAATAATAATAATGACCAAGATCTTTTGAGCTTAATTTCTCAATCACAATTAAGGAATTGTTCCTCATTACATTCTCTCAGTAACAACCGCTTGAGGTTATATCATCAAAATATAAACAAAACAGATGAGTTAATTTGGTCTTTGTCTCCCATATCTCCTCATATACATTGCTTAACTGGACATCATCTACAGGATCCTGAATTACACTGTATATTTCTTATGCATTATAATCTCGCTACAAAATTCTGTTGGTAGTCCCTTAAAAGCAGAAGAATACGTTTTTTTTATGAAACTCTTTTGTGTACAAATACTAATTCAATTGCATTTTATAAAGAAGAAGATACAGAAGTATGCTATATTTCCCATCTACAAATATTTGTATATTATCTGTTGATAGATCTCTGACTGGGAACTTTGTGTATTTTTTAAATGCCGTGGAATACATCCTCAACTTACTGTATACTAATACTACAGAATTTTCTTGTGAATAGAACCAACTTGGTGCACAATTTTTCTTAATATATTTATTGTTTTTCTCTACATGTTTCAGGCAACTATGTGCCCATCATCAGGAGAAAATACTGTACCTATGCGACACCTGGTATTTGTCATCTATATAGAGTGACAAATACCAGGTGTCACATAGGTACGGTGTTTGCTCCTGATGATGGGCACATAGTTGCCCGAAACATGTAGAGAAAGCAATAAATATATTAAGAAAAACTGTGCACCAGGTTGGTTATATTTACAAGATTATACAATGATGCACGGTCAACAAAACATAAAATACTAAACAATTTATTATTTGCAGTGCTGTAAATATAGACTATCTTAACCATAACTGTAAAAAACAACAATTAGATGGCTCAGTTTATTTTCCAACGAGAATCCAAACTCACTCAACTTCACCAATTGACAGTATTTTTATTGGATTAATTTAAAAACGGAAATTATACCACACGTCCCTAGATCATGATGCCTAGATATCATTAATATACAAAATCCAATAAACTGCAGCCAAACTCTCAGAAAAATTAATAAAGTCTGCGGCTCGGAATTTCTGACTAATTTGAGTTATGAATCTTGGGACAACATTTTTGTTGATGATGATGTTGATACATAATTTAACACTTTTCTTAATACTTATTTAAGGATTTTTTTTAATTGTAGTTTTCCTTTAAAAAAAATTACAGTCTAAACATAGCAACAAAGATTGGATAACAACTGGTGTAAACACGTAATGTCTTCACAAAAGAAAACTTTATTTGAACAGTAGGAATATTAGCACCCCGAAACTGAAAAGTCATTATAAATCTTATTGCAGGATTTTGTCAGATGTTCACTACAATATCAAGATTTTAAATTCCAACAATAAAACGAATGTGGAATATTATAAAGTGTGAAACAGGCAGAAAATTGAGTAATAATGGTAACATCTTTTAAATATTTTTGGAAAATTAAGTAATAATAATAATAATAATAATAATAATAATAATAATAATTGCAAACTTGTTTAATACCTATTTTTCAACGTAGCTGATGAATTGATTGCCAACAGTGCAAGTGACAACAGTGGAACGATAAATAATAATAATTCACTAAATTATTTGTTGCAGACTTCCAAACATCCTTTCATTAATATGAAATTTACTTATACATCACATCTTTGAAAGCTAAAACCTCACATGGCTATGACAGAATTTGGTGAAAATTTTAAGTTTAAATAGTCCATTAATCAGTTCACCCTTAACTTACACATTTAATAAGTCACCATCCTTAGGTATATTTCCTACTCGATAGAAATTTTCAGTGATAAAGCCTTTGTCCATAAAAGAGGACAGAGCCATAATATCTAACTTCAGACCTATTTCATTACTAACATCTTCTTCTAAAATCCTTGAAGAGGTTATATATTCAAGGTTTTATCAACATATAAACCAAAATAATATATTAGTAAACAAAAAATGAGGCTTTATAAGTAATTCATCAACACCAAAGCTCTCTTACAAACTAATTAACGATATCTGATGTTCATGGATCCGTGCTCATAGTATAATTCATATAGAAAATCCAACAAGATGCAACAGTGTATCAAATTTCATTTCATATTTGTATGAAGCTCAACATGTTTTGGGTGACACACCGCCCATCATCAGGAGCCTAAAACTGCACTAGCAGCCTCTGGTTTTGCATACATGGAAGGTTGTTGGACGTGTAGTTGATGGACGCTGTCAGCGTCCAGCAACTACATGTCCAACAACCTTCCACGTATGCAAAACCAGAGGCTGCTAGTGCAGTTTTAGGCTCCTGATGATGGGTGGTGTGTCACCCAAAACATGTTGAGCTTCATACAAATATGAAATGAAATTTGATACACTGTTGCATCTTGTTGGACTTTCTATATGAATTAATTAACGATATTCTACTAGCACCGAATAATAAATTAACAGTTGGTGGAATATACTGTGACTTGGAGAAAGCCTTTGATTATGTGAATCATGACATATAATTGTTGAAGCTGGAATTTTATAGAATTATAGGTAAAGTCTGTACACCGATGAAATCCTACTGAAATGAAAAAAAAATCAGAGAATACTGATATGGAATAGACATTACAATAGTATTTCCTCTAATTGGGTGAAAGTTAAACAAGGCATCCCTCAGGGTCCTGTGTTTTTTCTTCTTTATATACACAACCTACCAAAAATCGTAATGCACATATCTCAACCAGTTCTATTTGCTGATGATACCAGTATAATATTTTCAAAATCTAGTCCTACCGAGTTCATAAATAACATTAACAAAATATTTGTAAATAGCAGTGAGTGGTTCAAAATTAATTTACTGTCATTAAACTTTGACAAAACATATTATGTGCAGTTTGGGACTAAAAATGGTAATGAAATTAACATAAACATAAGCTATGGAAATAAACCCATTACTGGTACTCACAGCACTAAATTTCTTGGATTAGTTGTTGATAATATTTTATCATGGAAAAATCATGCTGACCAATTAATGTCTAAATTAAGTAATGCATGTTATGCAGTCAGGACTGTCAAATCTTTCATGTCGCACAAAGCATTAAGGATAATTTATTTCTCTTATGTTCACTCTATTATGACATATGGTATAATTTTGGAGGGCAACTCAACCCCCTAGTAGTAATATTTTTAAGTTTCAAACAAGAATAATTAGAGTCATTATAAATTCTCAAAGTATAGAACATACTTGTGAAGGATTATTTAAGAAACTGAATAGTCTTTCATTACAATCACGATATATATTTTCCCTCTTAATATTTGTGATTAAGGACAGGGATCTATATAAATCCAGTTTTGAGATTCATGGTATTAACACCAGACACAATACTGATTTACATCCCTCCTACATCTAGTTTAACAGTGTTCCAAAAAGGAGCTTTCTATTTTGGAATCAAGCTTTTTAATCATTTAGTATCTAGCATTAAAAATTTGTCTCATGAAGAGAGAAAATTTAAATTGCTTCAGTAAGGTTTCTTCTTTTGAACTCACTTTATACATTGGACGAATATGCCTAAAGATCTTGGTTCATTGTAAATTTATTTTACAATTAAATTTTATATTATTTGTATATTAATATTCAGATTTTATTACTTGTTATAAATTTGATGTATGCTTTCTATAGGCCTGCATAGGTACATGATATTGATGGTTTCTTTATCCAAAAGGTTTCTTTATCTTGTTGGGATCCGTGGGTGTGATGGAATGAATAAATCAATAAACACCAAAATCCACTGTGTAATTCACACTGTTCATTCATCCATCACCATGTTTTTTGTATGCGAATAGTAATAATGGGAAAGTGAAGATAGAAATGTTCATTTTAAGAAGGAAAACTTGCCAGAATGATTTTTGTTGGTTAGGTGCAGGGATTCAAATCCAAGTGAATTTACATTCTCATTATGTTACACAGTTCAAGAGAAAATTTATTGCTCAGGGAAAGCTCAAACTAGTGCCATTTGTAGGATAAGGAGCAAACCCAAAGTGGCTCTATTGTTGGAATGTGGGGAAAATTCTGGTAGACAACTGCTATCACACTCGAGGAAACCCAAGGCTTGATATAGTATCACTTATAGGTTACAGTAGACAAACAAAAAGTTCATTACAGATTTTTTCCTGCATTGGCATGCTGGAAGCACTGAATTTTTTTTTTGGTGATGAGACATGCAGTGATTAATTTTAGTACACAAATGACTGAATTTTGATATCTCATCTCTTTATAGATGCAGTAAAACAAGGAGCCAACATTGTGTTGCTAATAATGATGATGATGGCAGTTTATTCACATTATATGGTCAATGATAAATTTGAAAGGATTGCACCAGCATTGGTAAGAGGGGACATACATGTATATAATGTCTGTAACATGGGATCCCATGATTTATATAAGGAGCCTTCTTTTATTTTTACTCTGTAATAACCTGCATGTGTAGAATTTTCCATCCAAGCCTAATAAGAGAGGAAATCTCTCAAGAATAACAGTTCTCTTTCTTTTGTCTGTTCATTATTTTTACACATACTCTGAACTATTCTTTGGTTTTCCTATATCTTATTTTTCAATTTTAAAATTGATTGGCACGCGCGCGCGCGCGCGCGTGCGTGCGTGCGTGTGTGTGTGTGTGTGTGTGTGTGTGTGTATATATATATAGTAGTTTGTACTTTGCAATGAACTTTAAGGTCATAAAATAAAGAAGGGTGACATGGGTTGGGCATGTTGAATGCATTGGAGATGATAATCACATACAAAACTTCAGATGGAGTACCTGAGGGGAAGAGATTCCTTGGAAGAACAAAGGAGTCCAGTTCTAAAAGGAATCCTAAAGAAATAGGTTGTGAAATATGGGCTGGACTGATGTGGTTCAGGACAGGGGTTAGTGGCCAGTACTGTCAGCAAGGTACTAAAATTTTTGCTTCCACGAAGAATGGAGTTTTGTGACTAGCCAAGTGACTTGTTTTCTGAAGAAGGATGCTGCTTGGTGAAGTCATTTAGTTTTCTTTCAGCCAGTGAAAATTGACAGACAATTTATTTCTGTTCATTTTCAATTCATTTAATGTGAGTAGGCCTACTCTTCATTTCTTCAGTCAAACACATCCAATTTATTGTTAAAAACACATTCAAGGCGACATGTTTCGGCTCTACAGAGCCATCATCAGGCCTTTTTGTAAGATAAGATCCATATCTAATTACCAGTACATTTGGGATCCCAAGTGTTTACAATGATTGTATATTTAACCCTTATCCTGCCAACGTGGAGAATATGATGAGCTCCTAATAATGCCAGCAGATGGCAGATGGGATTTAATTTGGCGTTTAAAGGGTTAACCTTTAAGAACCGTGCATCCTATATACAGGACGGGCGTACTGCTACCCTCCAGATGTTGCATTTTATATACATTTTTTCAACAAATATAAGTACTGAGTATTTTAAACATGCTGCACACTCTCCATTTTTCTCTTCAAAATGCATTTATTTCACAATGCTACCTTTTTTGGTTCCTGTATTATTCACATTTTACATACAGGTGTGCTAAAATTTAAATGTAAAACTCCGGTGCCAAAAGGTTAATGTATATACTGTATGCTGCTCTTGTAAGCAGCTTGTTGAAACAATTATCATGTAAATTAAATGGCCAGTCTGTGCACAGTTGCAGGCCATTCAAATGCCCACACCAGATTATACATACAGATAGCCGTACCTTTCACTTATTTCTTTTTCAGGTGTTTTTCTTCATGCTGACAGGGAGATTAGTAATTGACTGGCAGCTAAGAAGGAGAGAAGTCAGCGAAGTGGTTGCAGTTAATGGGGAGAAGAAGCAAAATTGAACACGGCAATACCAGAAAATCCAAAGAAGAAATAAATGGATCTGTCCCAGTACCACAGAAACATAAGATATAAATTGATCTTTCGAAACATCTGTTTCTCTTGTATCAGATGAGATTCTTTTCCTCATGAATGTGAAATAGAATGAAGATGCTCATTTTGAAGAAGATTATAAATCGACGTATATTATGACAGCCACTCTTCCTGTAGTTTGATATATAACACAGGCCCTGATGTTTATTATAAAAGTTTTTTTTTTTTTAAGTAATACAATGCATATGATTGGATAGGTATGCTGCTGTTCATGCTTTGGTCTGGAGTTTAGACAGTTAGTATAATAATTTTATAACAGTAATTCTTGTATATGAGAATAATGCTTCCTGTCCCACAAAAATTTAATGAAATTTATATCAGGTCTACCTATTGTAGTCAAAATTTAAAATTCTGTTCTATTTTTTTTCAGTTTTCCAATGTCAGTTTCATACTTTAGAATAATGTTTCCCGTCCCGCAAAAGTTTAATGAAATTTGTTATATCAGGTCTACCTGTTTTAGTCAAAATTTAAAATTTTATTGTATTTTTTTCAATTTTCCATTATAAATTTCATACTGTAGAAGAACCACTCCTGCCTCTGAGGGTCAGCCAGAGGAACTGAGATATGTGTTACATCAATGACTGGTAGATTAGAAAATATACTGCATGTCACAGTGGGACATGTTGGAAACTGCACTCAAGTGGAATTATACTGTATATAACAGAAGAAGGGATAAAACTGGTATTATCACTATTATCAGTATTATTTTCTTGCTGTGCTTTCACCTGCTGTAAAAGATTTGAATGCAGATAAACATATTCAAATTTGCAAGTGTTCACACAACTATTTTTGTAATATATGGACATTTGAAGCTTTATAAAAATTTCTTTTTTATATGCAATGCTACTTCTCTTCACTTTCAAAAGTAACTTGTAACACAAATATTGTAATTACATTTAGACCTGACCTTGGTCTTACAGGTTTTGACATCACGAAGAAGCCAAATTGAACACTTCAATAAAACAAAGTCACAAGAGGAAAATAAATTGATCAGTCCCAATACCATTGAAACATAATATACAAACTGAACTATTAAAGTATTTGTGTCTCATATATCAGACATCGTTAATTTTCTTACATACGGACACGTTATGTGAGCTTTTCGTTTACACAGTGAAAGAATAAGGGAATATTCATTCCCTGAAAAACAATGCATGAACATTCACTTGATTCCATCTTCCTGTGTACAGGGGCTGAAAAGGCCTTTTCTGATCCTGTTTCCCTTTGGGGCATAAAGAGCTCTGACTCTTCTGCCCTGTTCTGCAGTTCTGACTGGCAAATTTTCATGTTTCTGTAACCCCATCACTGTATCTTTCCCTCCTGTAATACCATCTGTGCTAAAGATGGTGGCAGTATGTTCTTCCAAAACACTGGTACTACTAATCTCCCATTGGTATGAACCTACAAGGTAAAACCCCTGACACCACTCCCAGAATTCTCATCACTGTGAAAACCACAAATGTCAGCATAATAATTTGCATCAGAATTTTCTGTTGTTGCGTACACTTACGGTACAATTGTAGGGTACATACAGCGCTAACACATACACCCTAGGAAAGACCTAGGAACATTTTTATGTTAAGGAAATGTGTGACATATACTTTTTGAATGCAGTGGTTTGTTCTCTAAATCTTTATTATGAACCTTCATCTCATAAGATGTAAACTTATGATAGTATATTTTAAAGTTATATATTCTCTCTCTGTAAGGTATGAACATCTAGGCCTTTGTTATAAAAGTGTATAAATTAGGCCATCCAAAGAAATGTCATAACTGACAGATTACCAAAAATCTACATGTTAAATAAACATGGATGCCACAGCAATCTGATGACTTCTTTGTGGTAACTTCTGTATAGGTTGAGCCTATGAAGTAAACTTTGTACCTATCGATTATTCTAGTCAAGCATCAAAGCAAGTATACTGCATAACAAAACGCTTTTCTAGTCAAGACTGTGCACTTTTAAAATATAACGTAATTTTGTTCTTTAGAAACTGTACTTACAGTACAAACAGTGTTGGGTATCTAATTTTTTCTGTATATTTTGTAGGGAAATAAGCACAAAGGAAGAAAACAAATGTTGTAAGCATTCTGCTGTATGTAGTATATATACTATTTCATAACCAGGTTTCATCACTATATATGTCTTTGTCTTTGACACATGCATACAAATATACAAATGTGCACATGTTTTATTAGCAGTTGAATGCAAAATGTTATTCATTAGCATTGTAAAGTTTCTTTTCATTCTAATATACATTTCTTCATTGAGCTTGCACAGGTGAAGCATCACCATCATTCGGGTGTTTCTTTACCGTACAGTGTAAAGCTCTGATTTGTTCGTGAATTATAGCAGAGAGCAGGCATATAATTTTACAGCACAGATTCTGCAGCAGTAACACTGTGAGAACTGTAATCACACAAACGTGTGCACATGCATATATATATTGCCCTAGAAAAATTTGCAGTACACATTCGGTTTTAAAGATTAAATTTTAATTGGTGCTGTGTAGTCATGTTTGCTGGCAGTGTCATTATATAACACAAAAATAAAATAAATAACACTTCTGCAAAATTGCTGTCACTCCGTGCCATAGGTTGGATGGTTTGTAAGGAGTGGGTTGCAAAGAAAGTGTTGTACATGTTTTCCCTACATTCCAATGCCTAGCCCTCTTCTACATAATGTATTGGGAGTCTATTATCCAGAATGGGGCTTTTAATGATATTATATGATGTGAACTTATGTTTCTTATGAGTGGAGCTGTAAGGAATCGAAGAACAGAAATTGAATGTACAGACACAAACACTGTAAACGCAAATTACGCAGAAGTGTAATACATATCAGTCGTTGCCATGTAACGTTTATGGTTGATGTTATGCTATAGTTGGTCAGATGTACAATATGGTAACTTCAATTACTCTTACTATGACATTAATTAATAACACAGTTCTGTTTCTGTTGTTGCACATTAATATTTTATTTTAACTTTCTGATCATTCTGTACATGATGGGCACAAGATTAATACATATAGGGCCAGTCTGATCCATCCGTCTGTCTGTATGTTTCCATCTGAAGAACTGCTAAACAAATTTTGATGAAATGCAACTGGAAGCACCCCATATGTATTCTTGTTATTTCCAGAAATTGATAAAAAGTATAGGATATGCATGAATTTGTGTAAGGGGGCAAAACACTAGCACCATTCAATTTAGAGTGATTCAGTGATGTATGGCAACTGATTTTGAAAAAATTCACAATGATTGTCAACAATGGTTAACTTGACAGGATGAATCTTGGGGGGGGG
>Ga0268261_10001903_pt1 | contig 14722 bp, 10 predicted proteins | sample TergutNc150P1_FD_190353 | JGI IMG/M metagenome (GOLD analysis project Ga0268261, IMG submission 190353) | Nasutitermes corniger P1 segment gut microbial community from laboratory colony in Florida, USA - Nc150 P1 (SPAdes) (version 2) | ecosystem: Host-associated > Arthropoda: Insects >... | reverse complement strand
AATCCGGACTGTACGGTGGGTGTGGTAAGACAGTCCACCCAAGATTGGCAATGTGCTCCACGGTCTTCAAACTTGTATGGGGCCTGGCGTTGTCGTGTTGCAAGAGAAAGATTGTCTTCTTCTCTGGCCTGACTCTGGAAATTCGAGCCTTCAGCTTAGTCAGCGTCGTGATGTAGCGGTCAGAGTTGATCGTTTGTCCGGGTTCAAGGAATTCCAGAAGGATCACCCCTTTCCTATCCCAAAAGACAGTGCACATCACTTTACCCGCTGAGGGCAGCGTCTTGAACTTTTTCTTCGATGGGGAATTCACATGTCGTCACTCCATGGACTGCCGTTTTGACTCCGGTTCGTAGTGGTGACACCACGTCTCGTCACCGGTGATGATGCGATCCAGGAAACTGTCACGTTCAGCTTCGTATTGGTTCAATAGGTTCTGACAAACTTGCATACGGTGTTCTTTATGTTCCTGTGTGAGCATTTGTGGGACCCACCTGGCGCAAACTTTGCGATATTCCAACGTTGCCACTATCGCTTCCAACGCATTGCAGCCGATATTCAGCTCCGTACGCAATTTCCTAGTCGTAATCTGCCGATTCGCGCGGATGAGCTGATCGAGACGCTTTTCGTTTCGTGGTGTGACAGCTGTGCATGGCCGTCCGGAACGTGGCTTGTCTTTCACGTCGCTGTCGCCACTGCTGAAACGTGCCACCCACCGCCTCACTGTGCTAACATCCACTGTTTGGTCTCCGTAAACGTTCAGCAAGCGTCGGTGAATGTCATTGGGTGCAATTTTTTCCGCATGGAGGAATTCACTTACACCTTTGTTTCGTACGCACTTCCATGTCAGACGCCATTTTGTCAGACTGCCCGTTTGCTGTCATCTGTCGCACGGCAATAAAATGTAACGGAATATTGGTGGGAAGGTTCAACCTCTACTGCCATATCAACAACATTAGCCTCTGACGTCGTGGGCCAACATAATAAAACAGGAGGCATTAATTTCGGAGCGGCCCTCGTATAATAAGGTTGTGTGAAATTAGAAATTTCAGCGGACGCCAGGTGTATGTCGAACAACAACAGTTGATTGAATGCTGAGTAATAAACACCCTTCTCTTCCTATAAACTAACCGACATGATGACCTGGGAAACAGGTAACGGTGTTCAAAGTGGCAGCTGTAGCAACTATATAGACATTGTGTGTAGTGATGTTGCGAAGGATTACAGGGGTCAGAAAGCTCCTCTTGGACCTGACCTCAGTTGTCAGACAGTGATCTTAGTGGAAATAGAACAACCATTGTAACATTAGTAACCAGATTAGTTCCATTTGTACATAGGTCTGTATGTACAGTGTCTGCTCTTGTCTGACCTCAAATGATCTTGAATTTTCTAGACAGATTTTTTTAAAAGTCGACAATATAAAATTTTATACAAGTCACTTTGGTGGGAACAGAGTTGTTCAAGTGAACAGACAGACAGACTGAAGAAAGCTTCTAGTTCATATGACTCCTTTGTAAATGAGCTCTAAAAACTTAGAAGGGTGACCCAATTGCTACAAAAAAAGCTGTACAAAGCTAGTGAGGGCCTGCACACCACATTTCTACAACAGAACTTAATAATGTCAATATTAATTTAACTAAATTACTACCCTTTAGAAAACTGGCATGTGAATGCGTCATAATACTTGGTGTTTTTGATAACAAGTTGCCGTTTTGTATACAGATCAAATTGACTACTGAAAACATTTTAGTGTATCCAGTGCATTTTATAGGAAAACTGATGTACTTACACACACACACACACACACACACGCACACGCACACGCACACGCCCACACCACACCACACCACATAGAAGGGAAGAGATCTCAAATGCTTCCATGCTTATGCAGCAGCATTGCCATAATTTCATCTGTGCAGAGTCTGTAAATAAGGTTGCAGTGGAGGCTCAGGTATAAAATTGCTTCGCTCTGCTTTTATAGTAGTTGTTTTGGTGAAAAGTTAAATGCGTGAATAATAATAATAATAATAATAATAATAATAATAATAATAATAATAATAATAATAATAATAATAATAATAATAATAATAATAATAATAATAATAGCAGTAACTTAACATGTATTTTAGTCATGGGATTGTGCCTGTGATAGTATATGCATGTACGTAAATATATATTTCTTGCTGTGCCACTCTGTGTTGCATACCTAAGGCCACTGCATCACTTGCAGGACCCTTGTCACTCCTCTGATCTCCTGTGTATATGTATGTCTTGTGTTTGACCTGATCATGGCTCTCTGAAACAGCTGAAACTTGTAACTAATACATTTACTCTGTATTTTGAGTCGATGTATTGTGTTGACTGAAGCAGCTGCTCATTTATTGTACATCCCACATGGTGGAATGAATGGTAGGTCATTGGTACTGCATGTACCTGTAGCTGTCTTGATGATGGTGATTGACATTGGGTTTGATCCCTTACGGTCCCAGTGCACCTAGGCGTTATACGTATACGAGCCCTTTGTGCCCCATAATCCGATATCAGCTCAGGAGAGCCCTGTTCATTTACTAAAGTTTCAGATGACCCCCAGACTTAAAATCTTAATACCCTCTGGGTCCAAGAAACGAACCCAGATATACTTTTTCTTTTCTCTCAAAAAGTCCCACCAAACGAACCCCGTCCAGGTTTCCCTACAGGACCACTATGGAGAGAGAGAATCGTTCATAGGGCATTTTTGCGTATCTCTCAACCCTCATAAAAAATTCCTCTAAATAAAAAAAATTTCCTTCCCTCCAAGGCCCTAAGAGGGCCAAAGAGGGCCCCCCCATGTTCCCCAAAGAGGGCCCTATGGAAGCAGACGCCTATTTCCAGACCTTATTTAACATATCTTTCGGGGTCCCCAGTGAAGGATCCCTCCCTCCAGGCCCCCATCATGGAGTCCCTCGGAGAAAGATGCCCCATTCCTAGAACCCTCCTTCATTCATCTTTCAAAGTCCCTGGTGTACGAGCCCCCTTCCAGATTCCAGGTTCCCTTCAGCCGTAAAGGGGCCACTATGGAGAGAGATGTCCGTATCTGGAACCTTTCTTAACATATCTTCCAGGGTCCTCAGTAGAGGAGCCCCCCCCCTGGAGGCCTACTCCACTGAGCCTCTTCAGAGAGAGAGAGAGAGAGAGAGAGAGAGAGAGAGAGAGAGAGAGAGAGAGACGCTCCATCCCTAGAGCCCCTTCATCCATCTGTCAAAGTCCCTGGTAGGCGATCCCTCTTCTAGGTTCCCCAACGGAGCCCCTGTGGAAAGAGATGCCCGTCTCCAGAGCCTTTTCTACATGTCCTTCAGGGTCCCCAGCAAGGGAGCCTCCCTCCAGATTCCCTTCACAGAGCTCCCACAGAGAGATGCTCCATAGCCAGAGGCCTCCGACAGCTAATCCTCAGTGTTCCCGGTAGACGGACCCACCTCCCCAGGTTCCCCACCAGGGCCCCTACGGTGAGAGACGCCCGTCTCATCTATCACTCAAAGTCCCTGGTAAATGGGCCCCCTTCCAGGTTTCCCAGCGGGGCCCCTATGGAAAGAGGTGCCCGTCACCAGAGCCTTCTTCTACATAACCTTCAGGGTCCTCAATAAAGGACCCCCTCCCCCACTAGGTTCCCTTCACAGAGCGCCCATAGAGAGGGATGCTCTGTTTCCAGAGTCCTCCAATTATCTCTTTGAGTTTCCGGTGAACGGACCCCCCATGATTCTTTAACAGGGCCCCTGTGGAGAAAGGTGCCTGTCTCCAGAGCCTTCTCAAGTCTCCAATAGGCGAGTCCCCTGCCAAATTCCCCAGTGGGGCCCCCACGGAGAGTTATGTCTGTCCCCTGAGCCCTCCTCCCCATATCCTTCTGGATCCCCACAAAAGGGGGCCCCCTCCAGGTTCCCGTAACAGCTCCCACAGAGAGAGATGCTCCCTTTCCAGAGCCCTCCATATATCTCTTAAAATTCTTAGGAAACGGACTCCCCCCCCCCAGGTTCCCCAATGGGCCCCTACGGAGAGAGAGAGAGACCCATCTCCAGAATTTTCTTCTACAGGTTCCTTAGTAATTAAACTTTCAAAGTCCCCCATAAATGAGCCCCCCCTCCATATTTCCCAACAGGGTCCCTATGGAAAGAGATACTCAGTCTCCTGAGCCAATGGTTTATTCATTCATTTATATCCGTCCGAGTCTCCAATTAAGGAGCCCTCCAACAAAAACGGGGAAACATTTGGTCACCGTCCACGGAGCCCCACGCGGACAGAAGGCCTACATACAGTGGAGTCTGGCCTTGTTCCCCAAGGAATCGTTTATGACACTGCAGTCACTACCCCAGTACTATGCAGCCTTCAGCACTGATACTTTCCACCTTGGCTTTGGTAGACCAGAGCCCCGTTAGCCAGCGTGTGTCGTAGTAACCCTCATCAGGGTATCCCACCACACCTGTTATTGCCTCCCACATGACCCAGATTAGAGTAGAGTATGAATCCACATTACCCTGAGGTACAGCCGAGGGGTTGGATTTATGGGAGGCTGTGACTGTCTTCATGGGTGGGCATGAACCCTTTGCAGGCTAAAATGAATGAATGTTATGTATGTGAAGATGTAGTTCATACCTTACAGGAAACGTGGTGTTTTTCCATTAGAAGGACCAATTAGTTAATAGTGTAGGGGTGAAATATGGCTGTTTGTTGTCAGAAATATGGGAAAAACACCAAGGTGGTATTGTTAAATTTAGCAGTACATAAAGGAACCACAAAGCTTCTGTTGAAGGGTTAGGCAACATGTGTATGGTATTGTCCTTGGTTGAACAGCTTTTTATTTTCCAGTATATGTTCTGTAATGTTGACATTTGTAAGAAAGTACTGGATTGAGTAAGTCATCCCCGAAGTTACATCAGGTGGTTCTGAGACTGGCAACTTATGTTAGGACAGATTTTCCTGTACATACAATGTCACAATGAGGAGGCTGGTTTCAGACAATATATTTTATCAAGGAAAACGATAATTTAGTACTTACAGAAAATTTACAAAAAAAAAATTAAATACACGTGTAAATGACACTGAAAGAGGAGGTGCTTCCTCCTGAACTGCAAGACATCATCTGTATCATCATCGACAGTGACCAACAGTACGGGTGGTGATACATGAGTCCCTGGCGATGACTTGAAGAAATTAAGCACTGAAGTCGGGCAAGATGAAGTCCTCTTCATCTCCTTCAGTCTCCTCACAGGAAGCAAGCATCATCAGAATTCCCTGTCCAGTTGTTGCTGCTTGCTGCTCTTTCCAGTCAGTGTCCTTAAACAACTTGATCCACGCTTCATTCAGGCCAAGCCACACTCAGCTGTGTCACCATCATGGTCCTTTCCTTAGGCCCAGGCTCAGGTTTCTCAGCTGCTTTAGCTTCTTAAGAAGCACTTAGCTTGAAATCATCTTCAGCATCTTACATAGTAACTTTGTACACTTGACTTAATACGTTGGGCCTGGGAATAAATGACATAAGTGCAGAACAGTGTAAGTCAGGGATGACTGTATTTCTTTTGGATATGTGTGACGTAAATGTAATTCATTGCAGATTTTTGGAATCACCTGACTTCCTACCAAACTCTGCCAAGAGGTATATTGACCAGAAGTTTGTTTTGCAGGTCAGTACAAATTTCGAAAGTTACTATTTTAGAAATAACCTCATCAAGCTGATGTGTTACCAGTGGTGAAGTGGTTGGTTGGTTTTGTGGAGGAAAATAGAAATGCCTTGGGACAAACATTTGCTAATTTCTAAACCCAGTGTCAGAATTGTATTACTGCAATGTAGAATGGAGACATTCAACACACGGCTATGCAATAACAAGACTGTTTTTAAAAGATGTACTTTGTCGTGATTTTTTTGTGCCCTGCAAATGAATTTTGGTTAAAAACTACACATGGCTCCACAAGGGCCTTCCAGGCCTTGAAGCATTCCCTGACATCATTTTGTGAAGTGTGCCTTTGTCTTCAGCTGACTGAAAATCGAGTCCTTTTGAGCAAGCTTTCTAATTCTGGGGGGGGGGAGTCATGTGGGTAAAGGTTGAGTGTGCAGTATGTTTGATCATTGGTGTTATTTTTCAACTAAAATTAATTTGTGTGCTGATGTATGGTCATGGTGCAACAGCCAACAGCACAGAGTGCCTGTTTACAGTGCACATGGCTTGACTATGTACAGGACTTTCCACTCAACAAGGTTGCAGTGAATTTTGTCAGTTTCAAATGTTTGGATGCACTTCATTTTAATTTGAGCACTGTATAATTTTAGTTTGTATACAGGGTGATTCAGGATGAAAGGTGAATATTTTGGGAGGTGATAGTATCAGTCACTGTGAGAAAAAGAACTTCATAAGAACTTGCTTAATTCTGAATGGTTACTCAGACAGGGCTGTTTGGATCTCCAAATACAAAAGCATTGTGAGTGGTAATAAAGAGAGAGAAATGACTTGGTTTAATATTTTGTTGACTGTGCATCGTGATATATCCATACAATGAGAACCAACAGGATGCACTGCTTACTTTCATTTTATTTCAATAATAACAGCCAGTCAACATAAATGCATGACATATACCAACTGCTGCATATACGGAGTAGTACCTCATGATGATCAGCAGTAAGCCTGTTCAAAACATGTAGAGGTCAGTTATGGAAATAAATTGAAAGTAAATAGTGCACCCTGTTGGTTTTCACTGTACGGATAAGTGCCTTGGTGTAAATTTAATTTTAATTTTATTTTAATGTTTAAATAACAAATTTGTTACAGTACACAATAAATGTGCAAAAATCCGACCATCAACACGCAATCTTCACACATGAGTTGCCAAGTGCATCGAGGTTGATGATGGTATTTTCGAACATTTATTGTGAACTGCAACAAATTCGTCATTTCTGCATAACAAATTTGTCATTTAAACATTAAATGAAAATAAAATTTACAGTAAGTAATTTCTTTTTCTTTATTGCCATTCACAATTCTTTTGAATTTGTAGATCCAAACAGCTGTATCATGGTAACTATTTGGAAAGAGACACGTGTTCGTATGAAGTTTGTTTCTCACAATGACTGGTACTACCACCTCCTAAATTAATGAACTTTCCTCTTTAATCACTCTGTATATTGTTAAAAACCAAACATGGATATTGTAATAATATGTATATTTTTCCCATTTACTGCCGACAGTTAAGTTTTAATTCCTTGTGTAGCCTTTATATTAGTGCTTCCTGAAGAGGGCTATACGAAACAGCCGAAACATGTTGGAACAGTCCCCTATATGTGTGGATAAGTGCAATTTGTTGGTAATAACACTTGTATAGCGCTTATCATTGAGAGATTGCTGAAATTCAATAACTTGTCACATCTTATAAGTTTTGAGGTGTTTACAGCATTGTAATCAAGGATTCTGTTCTAGTTGAATGTGATGCTGCATTGCTGAATAACTGGTTCTTGTCTCCTTCATCTTCAAGGGATTAAGGTCCAAAGCAATTCAGCAAACGCTAGGTAACAAACACCATCTTGTTTTATCCAGCTGCCAGACAATTGAAGCTGTGATCCGAGTCTGAAGCAGCCACGAGGAACCCCACAGTTCCTGCAGTTTCACGAATGGAAGGATGTGCATCACATCCACCATATCCTCTCCAGAGGAGGAAATACTGTTTGTGACCTGGACTGCCAACCCTTGAAGATGAAGGTGACACATTCCTTCAGATTGTCTGAGAGATGTGGAGTCACATGCAAACATTATGTCCCAGAAGACCAGAATCCTTGTCATGTCTTCTAGGTTTTATGTACAAAAAGACACAAGCACTCAGTACTGTAAGATACTTGATGATAAGTACCCTGTGTTCAGAACTGATTGTTTTCCTTCATTTGAAAGTTCCTGTTGTGATTGTAATGTGTGGGTACTGTATGTACAAACCTCATGCCTCAACATTTGTTGAAATCAGTGGAATGAAGTATTTCAAGATAGATTAGTGTGAAGTGATATGGAAGTAGGCATACTATCAGCAAGTTGAAGGAAACATTTGAAAGCACTTTATTTATACTCTTTAAATAACTTAATGTAAAAGAAACTTGTTGCACTTACTGTTGAATTGCAGTATGTGTCCTGTTACTTTGTATGTATCGTAATTCAGATACGCTGGACAATTCTATTGTTATTTATGATATTTTGCCCTTCTAGTGTTTGGACAAGTTAAATTTCAAAGCAGTAAACCTCATGCATTTGTATTTACAAATATCTTCAATTTTTTTTTTCAGTTGCTGGAATTATTTGATTCAGAAGATCCAAGGGAACGGGATTTTTTGAAAACAACATTACATAGAATTTATGGTAAATTCCTGGGACTTCGTGCATATATCAGAAAACAGATTAACAATATATTTTATAGGTAAGGCAATATTAATGTCTTTTTTTAATACCAGATTACTTGTTGCTACTCTGTCTGCTTTGACACTGTAAATCTTGCTACTTTTGTACTGTTGAAGCCAGTGTAATGTCCGGTCATGCAGCTAGCAGTGTGCCTAGTATTTGTGAGAATGAAGTCAGTCAGGGCAGGTTCTTCTCTGAGTTCTGATACTCACTTGTCATTATCATTCTGTTAGGGCTGCATAATTATTAATTTGTTAATCTGTCACTGACAGTGTACTGCTTTAGCAGTTGCTAACATTGCTAAATGACACACTTAAAAACTAATGACATAGATTTCTTGGGAAACATGTTTGTGGAGAGATATCTGACATCATATCCACTATAATGCTGAGAACAGTTCACTTTAAACTTGGCTTTTCTTCAGAGATTATGGTCACTGAAATGTGGTGGGAGTGTTCTTTGGTAGACATGCACCAACATTTCAGGGGAACCTGCTGCCTCGATCTTCATGGTAAAGTCACTCCTTACTCTGAAGAGGAAGGTACCAGACAGTAATGTATAAGCTAACTTTATGCCTGAGACAAGCATAAAATACCCCCCTCCTCCCACTCAATAATTTTTAATATTCATTTTTATAAGGAGTTAATTACATAAACAACAACAACAACAACAACAACAATGGTGGCAACAAAAACGACATCATTTATATAGAGAGCAGCATATACATTCAGTGGATGCATAAGTAAGCTTTTAACATACTATTTAAAGGATTTAAAAATACAATTTTGTTTTGCGCCACTCAGCGTTGCATGCTTAAAGACAAGTGCCTCACCTTACCCATCGCAAGGCTGTAGCCACAGTTTCCTCCAGAATGTTGATACATGTTTACCAAACAACATGCCAATGACAAGTGGCTCACCTTACCCATCATATGGCTGTAGCAGCAGCTTCCTCCAGAATGTTGATACATGTTTACCAAACCACATGGAAGACTCAAATATGAATACCCAAGGGTGTGAAATCCTCCAATCTGATACTGCTTCTTCCTTGCCTTCCCTCCCTCCTTCCCCCTCATGATATGTAATGTTCTCTTCTGTAGTTCCAGCTGCCACTGTTGTCAAGCCAGAAATGCCTGAACTACAACCTTTGAAGTATGGTGCAGCACAAAGAGTACTTTCCTGTTTTCCTCCTGTCTAACTAGTGTTGGAAATATACAAGCAGGAAACTTTCTTTTCCCCATTAATGTGTTACATGGCCTGTATCTGAAATATGGCATGACTATTACTTTGGCTTTTCAATTTTGCTTGTCATTGCTTGCAGGTTTATCTATGAAACTGAACACCATAATGGGATTGCCGAATTGCTGGAAATATTGGGCAGGTAGGGATATGCATAATAAAATGTTTGAATTTTAATGGCATATTATCCTTGAATAATGCACAGTTTGTGTTTTCCTTCTGTGAGGGATGTTTAGTATGTAATGTTCTCTGGGTGACAAAAATTAAATGACAGGTCATTAGAATGTTAAATGGAGCCCATTTATTCCAGTAAAGTATCATTTTTCAGCATAATCTCCACAAGTACTTTATTGCATTGCTCCCTTCTTAACACAAGTTTAAAAATTATGTGACGGTATAAATTAGGTGGTTTCAATCATGAGCATTCATGTAAGAACCATTTCCACATTATTATTATTATTATTATTATTATTATTATTATTATTATTATTATTATTATTATTATTATTATTATGAAGATGATGATGGAATTAGCAACCCCTAAAGTGTCTCCAGCAACCCAGACAAATGAGGTGTTGCAATGTGTGATCTGTCAGCATGATGGAGCAACTGCTCACGGCACAGATTGGACACAATTTTTGTTGTGGTGATTTCACCAGGACTAAGCACAGGCCACCTGTTTATTTGTCCCAGTAGTGGTGCATTGTACAGGGAGCCACGTGAAAAACGTTATGCCGTTCCCATAACTTGTTTATTTGGCAGTCATGCTTGCCATGTGTTTGCCTTGTCAGTGTGACTGCTTTCTCATGACACATTCTTGGACACTCGATCTTCTGATTGACGCAGTCCACACACAAGTCACTTATCTGTTCGTCAAATAAAGATGAGATGTGGGAACACAACAGCAGGTTTTGATGTGTAGACAGACATTGGTGATTTCTTTGACTTGCGTCGCATTTACCAACGGTAGGTGGAAAATGGACAAGTGGTCAATGTATCTACAAGTGGACTGTTCTGATGAACTGACAGGTATCTGCAAGTGACAAATATTTGTTAGATAGACCAGTTGTGGGAACATGGCTTTATGTACGGGACAAATTTTCAGTTTGTACAATGTTGGTTGGAGACGCAGCTGTAGGACATTTTGAGGAGAGTCTTCACTCTTTTGCAGCATTATTAATGGCTTCGCTCTGCCACTCAAGGAGGAACATAAAGTGTTTTTATTGAAAGTATTGCTGCCCCTACACAAGGTCAAGTCACTCTCAGTGTATCACCCGCAGCTGGCCTATTGTGTTGTCCAGTTCCTCGAGAAGGACCCTTCCCTCACAGAACCTGTTATCAGGTGTCTGCTCAAATTCTGGCCCAAGACACACTCACCCAAAGAGGTAAGAATGCATAAAATGTGTTGTTACAGTAATGTAGAGGCAGGCAGTTTGGTTGCTCATTTTATGAAGTTAGTACAGGTCTCAGACCGAGTGTTGCAGTTGAGCACCACTGCAGCTTTGTGTGTCTGACATCCTGAGGTCAATTCTTTGTTCTGAAGATGCTATGCAGAGCGAGGTTTTTTTTAAAGGTTGCGTCACTCTTTGTCAACAGATGCTGATATGGTAACTAGTTAGGCCATAACTGCTTCCTTCCACATCATTTGCAACTTGCTGTTTGTTAAACATAGTATCATTAAGTTGTGTGTAATCATAGATACTGAAAGTGTTGTTCAGTAATCAACAAAGTCTGAGTACTATGTGTGTCTGATCAGAAAGGCTTTGGCCGTGACAGCCTATGTATGGTCCTGTATCATCAGGGTAACTGTGTACAGAGAACATACAGTTCCTGTCATAATTGTCGGTCTGCATCACTGTATCTGTCATTCCCACCAGTTGCAGTTGTTATGTGTTTTATTTATAACAAGCATAAAGTTAAGGTTGTGCTCCGAATGTAAAGAGTTAGAACACTGAGTTATACGTGTATAGTAGAAGGCTAAAAGAACAGGAATTTAGTCCAATGCAAGTCTTTATTGATAAAACAAACCAATTAGATTTATCAATGAAGGCTTGTGTCAGGCTGAATTACTTCTGTTTTTGGTCTTGTATTGTAACACAATGGGGTGGCATGTATTAAAACTGAAAATAGTAGAATTATCTCATAGGCACATGACACAAATGCACTTCAGCACAGCATAATACGTGCATTATTACTCAGGAACATCTGATTGCCTGACTTCCCCATGCAACTCCCCTCCCAAGGTCATGTCTGGTGTTTTGTTGTGGTTTGACAGAAGTAGCAATCATGAGTTTTTACTTTTCCCCTCCTGATTTTCTCACTTCCTTAGTTACTGTGTGTGCATTTTGCAATAAAAACATTCCAGTACTACCTCTAAATCTTCCCGATTGTGTCATTGGAATTTTTCATTGACATAATCCTTCCGGCCGCACTATGACCCTGGGGTTGACTCACCCTGTAACAGAAATGGTTACCATGAATATTTCTTGGGAGTAAAGGTGGCCAGTGCATAGGGCTGACAACCTTACCACCTTCATGTGCCAATTGTCTTGAAATCTGGGAGCCTCATCCTCGAACCTTCAGGGCCTGTCAAGGCCTGTAATGGGATTGCTTTACCATCTTACTACCTCTAAATCATTCTTGTCTTGCTGCCTGTTTCACTTAGTCATTCTTTTGTTTATCATCCTTATTCACAGTTACCATTCCATTTTTTTCGTGTTATACTAAACAGTCTGACTAGTAGTGATTGTGTACTTTTTTTATAGGCTGGGCCAGAAACACCTGATGATATTTTAAAAGAAATACCATTTTAAGGCATAGTGGAAGAATTTTGTCAACACTGAGAGTTACCTTCTATGTCAATGAGAATTCATGTTAATCATTACTGTTTGAATATGATACTTTGTAGAGACTACCGTGTCACTCATTACACTTCTGCAGTCATGATATAGAGGGTATCATAAGACACTGTAGCATTTCATGAGGGATCTCTTGAATACACTGCAGAATTCACTGCTGTGAGTCCTCAGTATTGGCAGGATGTGTTTTGTATGCTATGCTTCTGATGTAGCTCCAAAGGAGGTACTGTAGTACTGCAAGAGCAAGCAAGCGGGCAGGCCAGGTGTGCCAGGAACACCACCTGAAGGTACTTGAAACTTGAAAACCAGCTTGCACACTGAGCGGTGCTTTCACTGAACAGCAACATGCACAGTGAAGTATGGGGCAACTGCTCATACGGCACAGATTGCCTTGCAGGTTCTCATGGCAATGTTTCCAGCCAGACTATTTCTTACTTTTTCATTCCACTGACAACACCTGGCCTGCCTGTTTACCTGGTCTTGCAGTACCAGCCTACTGCCTCAGGGGCTACAGAACGCATCCTGCCAAGTTGGTGGCTTAAAACAACAAATTCCGGAGCATAGTCAAGGCATCTCTAAGGAAATGCTACAACATGTTGTGACACCTACAAAATGCCATATTCAGACTGTAAAGATTAACATGAATTCTCATCAACATGAAATGCCTTACCCAGGGTAATGAAACGCTATTCCCCAACTGGCAGAAGGAATCATGGCAGACCTTTGAAGAGACTTCTGGGTACGTGAGACCGGAACGGGTCAACAAGTTGCCCAACTCCATGACAGATATATGATGATGATGATGATGATGATGAAATGCCTAAGTGTTAATAAAATTTTTTCACTTTGCCTTAGAATGGTATTTCATTGCAAAAACCATAAAGTGCTTCTGATGCACCTCATACAATATTCTTATATTCTTCCAGGTAATGTTTCTTAATGAACTAGAAGAAATCTTGGATGTTATTGAACCTGCAGAATTTCAGAAAGTAATGGATCCATTGTTTCGGCAGTTGGCAAAATGTGTCTCCAGTCCACACTTTCAGGTAACCTTCCAATCTTTCAAGGGATGAAGATACAGGCCGTCTGTTATGTGATGCTAGGTGAGTAGTTGGATGGTCGCAGTGCCTTCACAACTTGAAGAATCACTTCCCCAAGGACATGGTGTCACATCCCAGAAGACTTGTGTCTTCAGCAGCACTGTTGTTCGTATCTCATACCTTGCATGATATGTGTGTAGTGTGGAAATGGGTACACATTATGTGTTCGGGCATTTATTGAATGTTGCTAAGCTTCAGCATGTAGTTATGTGGTTAAAAGTATGTGTTTGTGTAGAGGCACTTTTATTGCACTGTGCCCACCTGTTATGCCCCTTAACCCTTCAGTGGCACTGGAATTGAAATTTGAATACGGCTCAGAATAGGGGAGTTTTAAATTTTATGGGAACACAATGAGGCAGTGCATCAGCTCTTTATTGACTTCAAGAAAGCTCATGATTCAGTTAGGAGGGAGGCCTTGTACAATATTCTCATTGAGTTTGGTATCCCCAAGAAACTGGTAAGGCTAATAAAAATGTGTCTGACTGAAACGTACGGCAGAGCCCGGGTGGGTAAGAATTTGTCTGAGTTGTTTCCAATTAGGAATGGTTTGAAACAGGGAGATGCTCTATCGCCATTGCTTTTCAACTTTACTTTGGAGTATGCCATTAAGAGGGTTCAGGTAAACCAGGATGGCTTGAAATTAAATGGTACGCATCAGCTTCTGGCTTATGCCGATGATGTTAACATATTGGGAGGAAGTGTACATACTGTAAATGAAAATGCGGAAGCTTTAGTAGTTGCTACTAAGGAGATTGGACTAGAAGTAAATGCTGATAAAACTAAGTACATGTTTATGTCTCGGGATCGGAATGCAGGGCGGGGTCACTTTGAAGATTGATAATAGTTCCATTGAAAGGATGGAAGAGTTCAAATATCTGGGAGTGACGTTAACAGATCAAAATTCTATTCAGGAAGAAATTAAGAGCAGATTGAAGTTAGGGAATGCTTGCTATCATACGGTGCAGAATGTTTTGTCTTCCAGGTTGCTATCCAAAAACTTAAAGATCAAGATATATAGAACTATAATTTTGCCCGTGGTTTTGTATGGGTGTGAAATCTGGTCGCTGACATTGAGGGAGGAACGCAGGCTGAGGGTGTTTGAGAATAGGGTGTTGAGGAAAGTATTTGGACCT
>Ga0268261_10001902_pt1 | contig 14724 bp, 5 predicted proteins | sample TergutNc150P1_FD_190353 | JGI IMG/M metagenome (GOLD analysis project Ga0268261, IMG submission 190353) | Nasutitermes corniger P1 segment gut microbial community from laboratory colony in Florida, USA - Nc150 P1 (SPAdes) (version 2) | ecosystem: Host-associated > Arthropoda: Insects > Digestive... | reverse complement strand
CTAGAAACATCAAGAATAGGTGCTCCATATATATATGACATTAGTAGCCTAAGGGTTAATGATTTAACCCTTATCCTGCTAACGTGGAGAAAATGGTGAGCTAATAATGCCAGCAAATAACAGATGGGATTTAATTCGGGCTTTAAAGGGTTAAACCTCTCTAAGCCTAAGCAACTCCATGCCAGAAGCGCTCATTGGTATTCAGATTTTTGGATACTCGAAATTTCACCGCCGTATAGACGTTCAAAACTGAGATCCTGTCAGGATAAGTGGGTTTACACCTTAACTCGCGAAAAATGACTTCACAATTTCAGCAATTCTGCAAGGTGACCCACTCGGTTGATTTCTAAGCTAACGTTATCAGTTCATTTCTTCTGTGTCCATCTCACACTTCCTGCTGTAGTAACACCAACTACATCAAACAATATATAAAATTCCTCCTTGTCGGTGCAGAAATTCTCTCAAATTCAGCACCTCATTCGTCACCTAGTAAAGTGGACAAAAAAAAGTGTCGTTAAATACCGACCACCGTTGTTTGGGTTCAACAGATACCTTTGTTCGTGCCGAATTATTTGTAGCTGGCTACGTTGGTGCAATTCCGTACACTTCGACAGCAGCGCTTCTTCCCCTTTAACGGTGATTGATGACATCTTCCGGGCGCTTTTATTGTTGATATTTATATCGCTATTCAGTTGTCAGCAGTACGCATTGTTGTACAAATTACGTGAAAGCTTACAGGGACGTCATAGATAAAATACATATAATGTTCTCATACTACAAAATCATCACTCTTGAGTGGAAATCAGAAACAAAAAGAAGTTATGAATGTTATGATTATTATAAAAATTCTGGCAGTTCCATAATTTTTTAAATTTATCGAAAACCCTACATATATGAGAAGACTTGGTTGGGTTTAAATTCTATGTAAGTTTCGAAGACATTTTGGCCGTTAAAAGTGGTTAAAATGCGATTCTTGTACCTCTACAATCCTTTCACAAACATATTTCTAGCATAAATAGGTATTTAGCGGGTTAAGCTTGTAATGCGAGCAGAAAAGCGTGTACATTTGCACGTAAATTATCCGCCACTGTTGTCCGAATTGTAGATAAATTTGTAGAATTGGCAAATTTCGGTAGAACTTCTCAAAATAAAATTTCCTAAAAATTCATTTAACAGTTTTCAAGTTTGTAAATTGCATGAGGGCAAACAACCAGACATGGCCAAGTTCATATTTTAACGCTCTATCTGAAAAGCTACTAAACCTAACACACAGTTTTGTCGCGCATTAACTCGCATTTGAAGTATATATGCAGTCATAAATCTGTCCCCTTAACGAATGAAACCACGCCTATTTTAAACGGTTATTTGCAGAAGTTCATAATATTTAAATGAATATAGCTTATCATTGATATTTTCCATTGCTATTTGGGGCAAAATGTGACAGAAGAAAAATATAGGATATTTCTTCTCGGACTGCTAGATCCTGAAGATACAATACGTTCCTTCAAAACGTCGGTAATTGTCTGCCAGGCGACACTCTCTAACACGCCAGGAAATTCAAATCTTCAATAACTGCGCTTTAATGTGTTAAAATCTCGCATTACAATACGGTACATTATAGAAGACATAATGGCATTCATATGCAAGTGGGAGTCTGATATACAATGTTACTGCTGACCAAAGAGGCACTAATAAATTTTTTATTGAAATTAAGTTTCCTGCATTAGTACCATGTCCTTAAATTGCCAAATCGTATGCCAGGTGTTCGCTAGAGTCAGGAATTTCTGAATTTCGAATAAAAATATATTTTAATTGCAACTTAAACGTGATCAGTCTTTCACATTGAATTGTCGTGGTTAAAGCAACCCATTTAATTTGAACATATTTTTTACATACAGATTACTTAAGATCATTATTCAAGTAATAGTTAAATAATGTAATGTGTAATTTGTCTGTATTTAGGTATTTCGGATATTTAGACCTAAAGTGGGTAATGTCTGCCACGAAAAGTTCTGAATGGAACAATATGGCTAACTTGCAGTGTTCAGCGCATGCGCGTCACTTCACTAGCTGCTTATGCGAAATTACATTAATCGGTTCGTACGAACAAGTCTTCTTGGTTGATCGTGGACCTACGGCTTTTTTTTCTGGTCAGGTAAGATATCCTCACGGGTTTCGTTTTGCACACTAGAGTCGTAGTCCTTCAGCAGTTTGGTCGCCAATATTGAAATACCGCCCTACTCTGAGATCCAATCGAAATCATTACTGGTATGTTCACGCAGTTATAAAAGTGTCTTTCTATAAAATAAATTCCTTAAAAAAGAAAAGAGAGGATCTTTTACTAGAATATGGTGAATAAATTAAGACTGTGCAACAGTGTTCCGCAGCTGTCTTTCTGAAGGTAATACTACCAAGTCAGTTTAGACCCTAAATTTCGTAGGCTTGCTCCGCATTGCACAAGTCATTTGAAACTGTCGGAGACCCAAATCTCACATAACAACGTCACTGTTAACAGCTTGCCCAAACGCTTCCTTCTGTTTTCTTGTATTTAAAGATTTTAAAAACTTTGGCTTGGACGGTGCAACTGTGTGTTTTCTCACCCTTAAGAGATCCAGTTTTTCCCTAAACTGATGAGATATATTCACTCCATTGCTCTACAATCAGTACTTCAATGTGAAGTTATTAGAAATCCTACATTGTATGTGGAAGTTCCAGAGGTAAAATATCTATTCGGAAACCAGCTAATGTGACCGAAAGTTTCTGTGGTTTTACTCCATACCTTCAGTCAAAATCAAGTCAACAATCAAATAAGGCCACAACCATTTCCATCTGCATGCTTTCGAATTCATTACTGTGTAACCCCACTGAATTTATAAACCATTATCAGAACATCTGAGAGCGTCATTAAATAGGTCATACATAATAAATATGCCGCTGTCTTCATGCATTTATTAACCATTTTAAATCGTTTGCATTTCAATTAAATTATTTTGCATGGGGAAAGGATTTTCAGACTCACACGCACTCCACTATGACCATAAACTTTTATGGTTGTCTCCTCCTACGCTAGTGTATTCGCATAATCGACTACCTCAGCGCTCATAATGGGTACCTGCAAACATATGCATATATCACCTGGATTAACGTTAAAGGATTGTATAATTTGCCCACTGACAGTATCTGGTAGTTCCAAACAGTTCTCAGTATAAACACTTCATCAGCCAAATATTGACTTAATAATAGATGTGTGGTGTGTTTTCTTTGCGGTACGAATCAGTCTCATATAAGTTCCGTTATTCGGATCATTGTACCCCTCGCAGGGTCAAAGCATTTCTGTTTGGACTGTAGAACTACCTGTTCATTACAACGCTGAAAGAACAAAGACAGTTCCATAGCAACTTAATCCACCCCCTTTAGTAGATGTGTCCAGTAATTAACCACTTTTACCCCGCCAGAAATTCTTCACTTTGCCCACATTGTGTATTTATGTGTTCCGTATGATTCATGCGATAAACTGCGATTATTTTCCTAAACAGAGTTAACTGGCTGGTCTTACAATGAGAAAGTTTTAAACAATATTCATTCCGGTTTCACAGGAATGAAGTGATTTGGCTGCTATCATAGAACTGTTACGTTCAGTAGTTTAAAGTGTATAAATGAATTTTGATACACTGTGACTCGAATCTTCCATTACAGGCACCGTTATACAACGCTACCCCCGCAAAACCGCCTGTGTCCATCTTTCCGAGATATTGACCACTGTTTCACTTACCTGTTTGGAGGCAGCCGTTCGTTCACTCGCTTCCAGCGCGCACACAGCACAAGTGAGGCAGCGTGAGGCCCAGTCGCCCGCCGCAATCGATGCGGTGACGGCGCATTCAATGGTTGGTTCTACGCTGCTGGAGTACTACGGCCGGGTGCCATAGTAACGAGTGGGCGCAACGAAAGAATTAGGTTCTCACATCGTGGCGCTCAGCCACGTCGGTTTTGTAGCTTGACGTGAGCCTCATCGTCACGGTGTTTGGTGCAGTACGTGCTGAGAATTTCATTGGTTGTTTTATGGGACTAATTAACTCCCGTAATGCACAAATAAGCATTGTTGGCACAAGGCAATATTTCTGAATTTTAGCCCAGTAGGTACATGCCGTAACTTCTGTTTTTTAAGCGGTTACTTGTAACTATTACAATTAATTTGTATTAATATGATATCGAGATGCCCTCCTGTTGGCTTTATATTGAGGCTTGAAAGCAATACTTAATGCCCTAGGGCGGGTTACTAGCCTACCGCTAAGTAGTCCAATGGTGAGGGTGCCAACTTTTAGCCTCTTGACAGGCGTGTTTTGCAGCAACCAGTACAAAAATAAGCACTCTCCTTTTTGCAGACAGTTAAGTCATAATAGGTGATTCAGAGGATAATTTACTGAGAGGAGTATTCACATTACACAACATAGCAAACATTTTGGAATGTACATATCACCAGAAAATTCTGAGACGATGTCAATTTTAGAACAAGACCCAGTAAGATTTAAAATCGTTGCGGACAACAAATGTTTACAACAAGTAAAGCATTTTAAATGTTTGTGTTTTGAAATTTTCTGTAAAAGTGAAAAGAATATTCAACAAAAAGTAGACAAATTTTCTCAAATACTGGGAATTCTAAACAACACTTTCAAACCAACTTTGGTACAGAAATTTTCAAGAACAAAAGTATATAATGCACTGGCTCTCCCCCACTCCTTCATATGAAAGCGAAATTTGGACCCTTGTAAAAAAATAATTTAAAAAAACGATTGATATCAATCGAGATTAAATTTTTCAGAACAGCCGCGTACACCCTTTTCTACCACAAAATGAATGAAGAAATTTTGGAAGAGATGAAAGTAGAACCAGTTTGGGAGAAACTAAGAAGATACAAATCAAACTGTCTGCGCCATGTAACAAGAATGAACAACAAGATGCCAAAAATAATGCCGAATTATAGACCAAATGGACGAAAACGACTTGGAAGGCCTTTGAAAACACTATTAGAAAAGGTCGAATGAGGTCTATCAAGGCCCGATTCGTGACGGATGATGTGATGAAGATGAAGATGATGATGATGACAATGATGATGATACCGAAATTGTGTCACGAACTCTTCCTTTCAAATTCATTATTCACATGTCATTCTGAAACTGTGGGCCGGGTAGCGTAGTCGGTATAGCGACTGGCTACGGGCTGGACGGTCCGGGGATCGAATCCCGGTGGAAGCGAGATTTTCCGCACCTGTCCAGACCGACCCTGGGGCCCACCCAGCCTCCTGTACAATGGATACCGGGTCTTTCCCGGGGTAAAGAGCGGCCGGGGCGTGACGCTGACCCCTCACCCCCTTTTAATGCCGTGGTCATGAAAGAGTAGAGCTATACCTCTGCTCCCCCTATGGGCCGAACGGCCTGTACAGAGCCTCAGTGTCTGTACAAGGGTGTACTTTACCTTTTAACTTACCATTCTAAAACTGACGCCACGTTAGTTAATTCTACGGTAAACGTTATAAAATAGAACAGAATTAGTAACCAAATAAGCGCGTTTAATAAGAGGAGCAGATTATAGTAATATGTATCACGTATTTAAAGTATCACACCTAAAAAACGCTATATGTTAATCAGAATAAAGTGTAAGTAAGGGGCCAGTTTGGAAACCTAGGCGTGTGTGCCAGGTTACCACCATTGTAGGTCAAATCGTTGCTAAGTTGTAAGCGCGCTTTGTGATAGCATTCTCGCTTATTGATAATCCGTTTAATGACACTGTATTAATATTGGTAATGTTTAACGTCGACGTTGTTGTTAATAGTAAAAGAACGGTTAACTCGACCTAAATAAGTCCTACATATTTACCATCTAGTCTTATACTGTATATATGTTTGATTCATGTAACATGATAGTGATAGAGGCAGCTACGCTTCCTGACGTACGGATCCCAGCAATACTGAGAAAATAGAGCCTGTAGACAAATACAAATCGACAGAAAGAACCAGTAGAAAAAGAATTGCCAAAAGGTAAATACCGACAGATAAAATGCCGGTAAAATGTTAACAGTAGAACAGAAAACTGTGTGGAAAACCAGCAGCGATATACATGTGTACAGAGCATGGCAGAGGATAAAAAGAGAACCAGATTGGAAAAATACAGAAAGCGATGAGATGGAAGGCGGATTTCGGGAGAAGGAGAGAATGGGCTTTGGCAGGAAAAAATGAGGAAACAAACGAGTGAAAGCCAAATGGAGAGAAAATATGACCGAGGATAAAGATATATAGTATATAGACAGCGCAGGAATGGAGTGTGGCGGACAGGAGACAGAGAAAAAGTGAAAGAATATCCCGGGCTGCAACCCCTGAACAGTCCATTGCAGGAGTGGGGGTGAGGGAAAGCTGCAAAAGTAATTAGCGTGAATTCTTCCTCGAATTTTTGCACACTGAGATACTGTCTCTCACTCTCCACCCGAGTTCCACCATCGAAAGTACTGAAACCTCGTAACGTTGTGAGAATTCTGTCGTAGCATTTTCAGTAAAGTAACAACGTTACGGGCTGGACGAACCAGAAACCGAGGTCCATTGATGTCAGTGGCAGAGCCTATTCTATTCACCACAATATGCAGACAAGCTCTGAGTCCTTCCATGCCTTCCATAAAATATGAACCGAGGGTTCTTTCCTCGGCCAGGGAAAGAAGTCTGATCATTCACCTCCATTTAATGCGGTGGTTAAAAATATCCGCCACTCTCCACACACACATCTTTGTGAGGTGCTTCCTTTTTAATTTTTATATATGTAATTAAATACTGAAATATATTCAGCTGTGTGTATACCGACATTTTAAATGTTATTTGCACGAATTTCATGCCTCAGAGTTTAGCCGGCAACCTGAAGTGTGTGTGTGTGTTGGGAACGAATGTCTTATTGTAAAATTGTCAGTCCACAAAATAGAGTTAACAAAAGGAGAAAATGACACTTTCACACAACTTTTTACTCCTGTACTACAAACACACACAAGTAGGCAGGCACAATATTTCGGCTTGTTTACATTAAGCTGTTTTCAGGTATGGCTTACAAGAATATATACAGGAATTTAAAATTTGACATCAAAATTTTAGATATTCTATAGTTATCACAAGCTCTGTAGAATCTTCCATGCACGGTATGTAGGAAATTTCAAAATACTGTGCGTATTCTTGTGAGCCGGAACTGAAATGTCTGCACATGACCAAGCCGAAAATTGTCGCCTCTCTACCTCGGTACGTTTTGTAGTAAAAGTTTAAAAAATTGTGTCAAACTCAGATATTCTTATCTAATTAACACATTGCACAACGGAATGTCTTCCATCAGAATGAAGTTAACTCAACGTAATACCCAAATATCTAACCATATTTTTCAATCACAACCAAAACACATTTCGCTAAGAAATTTATTACGTGATCACTAGTTTCTACCTTGAGCTCGGGTCATCGTCGGTCCATGAAAGAAGAACATGAATGTATACAGAAACTAAATAACATAAGTTGGAGATCTCTTCCTTTTACATTAAAAATGTATGAAAAGTGGAATGGAGTAAAATCGTTACATAAAGGCCTAACGACCTTTAAAAAATAGCTTTTTTTTTTGTTTTTTTTTTTTAATATACCCTAAAGCGTGAACAACTTTCGTATTTGGACTACTTTATATTGGCCCAGAATGTATCTTCAGTAAGACTTTATTTACCAGAAACCCTACTAGACCTCTTGCCCATATTCTGCTGCCATAAGTCGTGTCCAGTGAAAAGCAGCCCTGCTTAGTGTCCTGTAGGTCCCAGGTTTAAATTTCAGCCTAGGTAAGCTGTCCTGAGGATTTTCATGGTTTTTCTCGGTTCATTCAAGAATTTTCCTGCATAGTATCTCACATTAAACCACTAGAGCTTCCTTACACGTCTTTCTAGCTCATTACTGACAATCCTCCTGCCACTGGACGTTATACTGTCTGTGCTGTTACCAATGTCGTAACATATAGCTACCATTACATGAAGCGTATCCTGCTGTTCTTCCTTTATTTCTACCACTAAAACTTTCTTCATACATATCTAATCAAATCTTTAGAAGGCACCGAGCGGATAACCTGTGCCCTGGCGCGTCGGACGCTCATTTTGCTCTCTTAAATATTTCAGTTTCCGTCTTCGTCCTTCTATGCTACATCTGTAGATGAATCTGATTCATAGACATATATTTGCCGTTTTACGTCTTAGTGCTCTTGAAAATTGTATTTCTCATGACATACAACTTTTTCCTCTTTTTTGTCTTGCCGCAAGGAAGGGACAGAAAGTGACTTCGGGGTGTAACAATCGCATAACAATGAACTTCTTTGTTTCTACTCTGAGTCAAGTGTTGCTACGATAAGAAGGATGGGCGGCATGCTTAAGGAAAGTCAGAAGCGCTTACGTAGTGTTGGGTGGAAACTCTGGCAGGAAGAAATTCCTTGGTAGTCTTAGGTGTAAATGACAGGAAAAGATGTGACATATCTGCAAAGAAAGGGACTGCAACCATGTGAATCAGATATTTCTAGTTCGGTATGAGTTCCAGCAGCCAGATCTGTTAAATAAGACAGAATGTTCGATGCATAAAAAATGTTAGTTTTATTGAGTTACGAAGCGAATGTTAGCTTCTCAATAACGATGTTGCTATGTGGAGTTAGTTTGTCACCTATTTGTTTGATTCTTGCTTTGTTTTTGCTTGCTTGCTTGTTACCTTCTCTTGTCTGCATGTACGGAACTGCCGTAATTCATTTGCTCTTATCACTACGGGTTTTATGCAGACTTACCCACAATCAGTGTTGACTTTATTTGGACAACTTCTTACAGTTTCCTAAAACGCCCGAAATCTTGTGTTGAGAAACCCAAGAATTTACCAAATTTTTATTCTATGCTTTCTATTTATTACAAAATTTCTTTGCCTCACAATAGGCAACTTGCATATATATCAGCCTATCTAACTCTCAGTGTTACCACTCATACAGTTAAACACAGCATGAAGTAACCTGTCATGATTTCCAACATCCTCCGACTTTTGAACATATATCATACGATTAATCAAACAATACAATTTCAGCATACAAATTTTGATGCAAGTTACACTTGCCTCCCACTCCTAGCTGTTACAGTTTTTCTCAGCACAGAAAGAGTGGGTTTTATATCATTTAGAGCCTCTTTCTGTTCACCTTAGGCACCTTAACTGGAGTGTTTACTTCAAGGAGGTACACTCGTTTACAGGACGAACCATTTCACACACAGCTGTTTAAAAGAGACATGCTGACACAGATATCTTTCCTGAATAAGCTTCCATCACTCTTGCCGTAAACCAAACTCTCTGCCTTTTCTCCTACTCTCAATTAGTAAGATATCTCCTAGTTTTATATCCTGATGTCTTCTACCATTTCCCGGCCTTTGAACCGACTGGCCCTGGTACTCCGATCGGAACCGTTTTGTCAGTCCCTCTCTCAAGCGCTGTCGATATCTCAGTTTTTTCTCAGATTTATGTTATCGAAAAGGTCCAGTCAGATCTTGTACTCCCACCAGTGAGACATGCTGGGTGTCCCACAACAAACCAAGCACCATTGGTGTCTCGCATTTACTGCTGATCTCCCTCAGTGCCGTATACATCTAGCCCCGTAACTCAGACGTCGCTCCTGCCATTATCTACGTAGCATCCCTCACAAATTCCCACAAATCCTCTTCAGAATCCAAGGATGTGACAGAGTTATCCATAAAAAAGTCCTCACTCTGTCCGCCACAATTTGAAGGGGCTGTTGATATCGTTTCAAATTACGATTGGTAACTGCTTCTAAGAGAAATGGGCTGCAATTCACTCCAAAAACCACTCTCCGATAGCGGAACACTCCTATTTTCCCTTCAACATCCTTCAACCACCACACGAACCGTACACAATCGCGTTCTTGTTCATTGACAGAAATCTGCAGAAACTCCTTTCTTGTATCCGATATGAATCTTATTCTCTTCTCTTGGAACTTCAGTAACTCCTTGGGGATCAGTTACAACAAGTTAGGCCCGTATGCCAAGAAATCGTTCAAATACATAAAAATACAAGTCTTACGTAGGCTGTTGATGTAGATTTGGAAGACGCCTCGGTGGGGCAAAAACTATTTTAACCCCCCTTGCGGGACCTCTTCATCGCACATTCTCTCAACCAATAGTCAAAAACAATATTGTAGTCTTCAGGCTTGTTTTCAGCGTTTCAGTTTCGCAGTTGTTGGAGCCGACCTCTTCCGTGTTACGTTGTGTTTTTAGGCAGATACTGGCAATTGCCTAACCTTAGGCAGACTAACCTCGTATCTTCCTTTCGAATTAAATTCCACTCTCTTCGCAACGCAATCCCAGACAGCTTTCTCTAGCTGGCCTTTGTTTTATACTTACAATCATCTGTGATTCCTATCGCCTGTAACTTCCATGAATACTCTATGTTACTAGTCTGTATCAAAAGATTTGGCAGCATCGCCGCTTATGTGTTGTGGTTAGATCTTACTCATGCTTTCCCAGTGATCACCCAACCAAGCCATGTCTGCATAGCAACAAGGCCACAACGCAGCTCAAACATGTTTCCTACACAGAATTTCCCAGCCACATCACCCCCTGTCAATATTTCTATTGGCGGTTGTCCTCCGCGCATATCAGTTGGCTTCCCTTTTCTCTCAGCACTTCCATTCAAGCACTAGATTTGAGCCTCGTTCCTGGACAACAAATGACAATCTGATCTAACATCTGAATCTTACAAGAACACCCACTTGTTAGGCTGCTACGATGCACGTCATAACACAGGTGACCTTCCCTCTGGGACGTAGCCTCTCATAATATGACGCATATCAAAACCTCCAGTCCCACCGGTTTTTATCCAATTTTTTAGCGGTTCCCTTCGGGTTGTATGAAGGCTGGACACGATTGTTAATAAGTGTCCTTACTTTGCATCTTTTCCTACTGACCTCAAATTATACCTGTGTTGCCGATGATCCTTGTTTCGAGATCAGATCAGAGATATGCTTTGCAGGTAGAAAGGCAAATTTACATTCGTAGAAATAATTATAAATTTAGGACTTCGAGTGAAAAGAATACCAGTGTGTATATGGTATATTGGAACACTAGGAAGGGTGCGGACCTCAGTGTTGTAAAAGTATTTGTAGCACGGAGGAATTCGGCCTACTCTCAGCTAAGGTTTGTGGTATTATTGCCGTTCTGACCCCTTGTAAACAAAAACGTCCTCTAAAGGTTTCGGCCATTACATCACATTCCTTCCTCCTGAAAATAGGTCGCTCGCTGTCGCCACAGTTGCTTCCATGTTTGGCTTCTTCTTATTCTTTCGCACGCTGCTATCAGTCAGTTTGAACCCTGCCTTGGAGAAGTAAATCCTCACTTCCTCTTCTACATAACTTCTCAAAAATGACAGTAATTGCTAAAGCTGTGCATTTTTTTGAGGATCAACGTTAGTCATCACAGCGGGTTTCCTCGTCTAAACTCTCAAATTTTTCTCCGGTATACAGGACTCAACTATAGGAAATAATAACGCGGCATGCTTGTCAGTTTTAACCCCGTTTGCCTCTAAAGTTCTCAAGTATGGCTCAAGCTGATCATACAGCTGTGCCGTGTGCATACTGCCCTTAGTTTCCGCAGCATTGCTTATTACTAGCCCCAAAACTGTCGAACATAGAACTCGATCAATAACTCTTCTAAAGAACTTGCCCTTCAAACTGTCTATGTCTTTTGCATAATTCTCTGCAGTCGATGGTAAGTTATCTACAATTCCCTGGTACTGGTTGCGCTTGTGGTCACCTGGATTAAATATCGGACTGACATGAATTCTTATTAAAATAGGAAATTTTCATTTACACGTGCAGGTAAACTTCTGCTAGTCGTAGTCCTCAGAGCAAAAAAGTGGTGGTTTAAACAGATGTTTGTCAACACGCTGGATTGAACTGTTTAAGTTCAGTACCGTTCAGTCACTGGCCAGACACGACTCGCCTTCGCGAAGCAGAACTTGCGGCTGCAGTGTTGTGGTTTTCTTTATTGGTAAGAGAAGAAATAGGAAAAGAAATATTTGGATACAGTTAAATTAACCCTTATCCTGCCAACGTGAGGAATATGGTGAGTTCCTAATTATGCCAGCAGATGGCAGATGGGATTTAACTCGGCGTTGAAGTGGTTAAATATATTGCTTGTCATATATATGATTTAAAATTATATGTAACTAAGTAATGTGAACGAATAAATATAAATTGTCTAAACATTTAAATACATATATCACACATAATACACATCCCATCAAAGATAATTGGCTATAATATTTTATTCAACACTAGTTCGTTTAACGGCGTTGTCAGTAGCTAAATTATTTATTGTAGAAAGACTGGATGATAAGGACTAATGTATGTGAAAAAACATAGGATGTTAACGTAGGCCTACTCTCAAGGAATTTGACTTGGAGGAATGGAAAAAAAGTATGAAGGATCTCAAGATAGTCGGTGTCCCAAGCGAGATTCGAAACGTGAACCTCCCAAATACAGGTTAGAATTGTTATTGTTATGGCAAATTTGCTTGGTAAGACAGTTTAATTCGTGCAGTTTACAAATTAATAGTATATTTCACACAAAAAATCTACTGCTGGACTTCGATGATACAGCACATACAACGCAATACGATAAATGTATTTCGGAGGTTGAGAATTTTTCGCTGCACTGTAGTGGAAGTATTTTTAACGCTTCGCCTATTGAAAGCCAACACATTTTTTTTCGCTATTTTTGTGATGTTATGTGTCTGTTGTCCCAAACCTCCGGTGTGCCACGTAAAACTTACCGACTTCATCATTTATTCATTTGTCAATACCTCCCAAGTCGCCATTTACAAAGCTCCTAGCAAGCTATTGGCAGCTATACTGATTTTTTGGTCTAGTTGAGAGTGCAGCTACTTTACACGGATAAGGGAAGTGCTCTCAAGCCAACTCTCCAATAAGCCGCCATGACTTCGCGAGTCGGCTCTCGAAGGCCGTAACAAGAGCCCCTCTCGAGAGTAGGTGAGAGAGAAATTCGCGAACTTTACTCTCATTTAGAACCTAACTTTAAACTTTACCTGATAGATAAAGTCACCACGATTCGGACTGCTTAGAAAACCTGTTCACACGTCATGCCCAGTGTGACGAAGACTGTGAAGACTGGAACCTAGAGTCCAAGCTCTGCTCACAACCGTAGACCACAGACCCTCCAAGAATAAGACCCTGTGTCATAAAAATATAAAATTCGTCCTAGAACAGGGTATGAAGGGTCAGAGGGGTAGCGGGGTATAGCTCTAATCTTTCTTTAATCTTGGCGCTAGATTGGGGTGGGTTATCAACGCCACGCCCCAGCTGCATTACCTCCGAGAAAAGACCTGGTACCCATTGTACGGGACACTAGAACCCGTAACGTACTAAAATTAATAGAACCACTAAAACTGAGAATGCCCGTGGAATTAATGGCGTTTCAAACGTATGCCTCAGAAACCTTCCAAGAAGATCTGTAGTACTCAGTAGAAATACCAACAAGATGCAGCTTTGTAATAGAATTTATTATTCCAAAGTTTAATGAAGGCTCAACATGTTTCGCGCGGCACACCGCTCATCATCAGGAGCTCTAAACTGTATTAGTAGCCTCTGGTTTATATGCCCATGTGGTGATCGGCCGTTGCCAAGGTTGAGTGGGAAATTTTTTTTCCACTCAGCCTTGGCAACGGCCGGTCACCACGTGGGCATATAAACCAGAGGCTACAAATACAGTTTAGAGCTCCTGATGATGAGCGGTGTGCCGCTCGAAACATGTTGAGCATTCAATAAACTTTGGAATAATAAATTCTATTACAAAGCTGCCTCTTGTTGGTATTTCTACTGAGTAATCTACGATGCACGGATCTATGAATATCAAATCTGTAGTACATTCAGCTCATTTGTTTAATCACTGTATTCGGCTATCAAACTCTCCATCGTGTAGGAAGAAATAAAAAAAATCTTTCCCTAACTAGGTAAAGACCCTAAATGCCTTAAACTTTACGTCCAGTTAGTCTTTGTCACTACGGTCGAATTATTCGAGAAACTTATTCTATAAATAATGCTGGCCGATTAAGTTTGAATTTCGCTGCATTAAAGGTAACAGCTTTTGTCTCTTTAATGGTGGACAATTATCACTATGTCACGAAATTATGACGTATAGGGCTACGTGCTAGAATACTGGGCTTGATTCTAAGTACAGTCGTTAGAAATTTTTGTTACTATCTTTGTGTCAGAAAATTCTGCAACTCACACAATAAATAACCTACATTATTGATACCGGGAATAAAGTTTTCAGGATCGAGAATCTGACCTCATACTTTCATTTATTGCAGAGATTAGGTTTGATTTAATATTCATGGATCCGTGCATCGTAGTATGAAGCAGTAGAAATAACCAACAAGGTGCAGCCTTGTAATAGAATTTATTATTACAACGTTCATTGAAGGCGCAACATGTTTCGAGCGACATATCGCTCATCATCAGGAGCTCTAAACTGTATTTGCAGCCTCTGGTTTACATACGCATGTGGTGACCGGCCGTTATCCCACTCAGACTTGACAACGGCCGGTCACCACATGCGTATGTAAACCAGAGGCTGCAAATACAGTTTAGAGCTCCTGATGATGAGCGGTATGCCGCTCGAA
>Ga0268261_10001901_pt1 | contig 14726 bp, 8 predicted proteins | sample TergutNc150P1_FD_190353 | JGI IMG/M metagenome (GOLD analysis project Ga0268261, IMG submission 190353) | Nasutitermes corniger P1 segment gut microbial community from laboratory colony in Florida, USA - Nc150 P1 (SPAdes) (version 2) | ecosystem: Host-associated > Arthropoda: Insects > Digestive... | reverse complement strand
GTCCAGAGGAGTCCTACCGACTGTGCTGCGTCGTCGTGTGTGAGCTAGAAACATCAAGAATGGGTGCTCCATATATATATGACATTAGTCACCTAAGGGTTAATGTTCTCAAGTTAGGTTTCACAAAACACTGTTCCAAATTGTCTTTACGTTACTTCAATTTAGAATTTTGATATTGCTAGTCTTGAAACAGATACAGACCTGTGAAATTTTCGTTTTTTATGAGTTGTTGGATAAAAACCATATACGCTAGAAAAAATAAAAATAAATTTACTGGCTGTCCTTATTACTGTGATACAACAGTTGTATGAGAAATCATATTCATTTTCCATTAAGATTTTAAAAGAGCATTTTTCTAAGCCAGGAAATAAATATACTTTTTGAGATCAAAATACTTAAATCAACTGGAAGTGAGGTAATGTGACTTGAAGCACCAATTTTAGGATTGCCTTTATTTTGGTATGTTGTGCTAGGTATCTCGGAAGTCATATTTGGGTTCATTACTTTGAGCATGTCGATCTTTATGTCCCCGTAGCGTGCAGCCACATTGTAGAATTGCACGTTATGACTGCTGTCTTGTAGATTGTGTGGGAATTCATAAATTTGTTGTAATTTGTACTAAAGTTAAACACCAATGACATTTTATTAAATATGTAAGGAAAGCTTTACTGCTGCTTCCAGTGAATGTAGTTTGTATCACAATGTCGCTAATTAAAACTGTCTCGATTCTGATGTTACATGCAAAGAATACTGGACAACCATGAATGTCAGGGGGCTTATGAGCAGAGAATTCATGGCCTGTCATCAATTTCCCAGGGGAATATATGAACAAGGGGAGACTGGACTTCACCCTTCCTTTGGGTGACTCTACTCCCCTCTGCTGTCTAATCTACTGCCATTCACTTTACATTTATGCTGTTACTGGTTCTAGTTACTGTCCTCACATACACATGCACACACACTGTATATCCCTGCAAGGATTCAAGGTCCCATGCTGTACCTGCCTGTGACATAGCAAGCTCATACTATGGCAGAAGACTGACACTTTTTGGAGATTTTCATTTTAACTCCAAATAGTGAAGCTTGCATCAGTCACAGAATGTATCCGTATGTTTAGCAACAGAAAGAATCATCATGAAATTCACATATTTGGCAGTGCACCTGGCAAACATGTCAATGTTGTTTAAAGGTGACAGTACTGAGTGGTGACGCAAGATGTCATAGAACTGACAGGATTGTAGTTAATATTAAGTGCACAAAATTGGGGTTTTCATATCTTAAGCTGCCACTGAAAACAGAATTCAAAGAAAGTGATTTTTACAAGAGTTCGTGGGAAATTAAAGCAAATGAGTAGCCATATTGTTGCAGGAAATCTCCATGGAGCAGAATTCTAGAAAAGTTAGTAGTTAAGCAGCTAATAAAGAAATCTAATTAGCTGCACTACTCCCTATACTGAGCCAGATTAATCCAACATCATCCCATTCTTTTCCTTTAAGATCGATTTTAACGTGTCCCAGCTAGAGAAATCAATAAGTACATTAGTGTTTGCATAAGACCAAACCATATTCTGTCCTTTGCTAAGAATTTTCCAGCATGTTAGGGGTGATTTGTGCTACTGCATTCCTGACGTGTTCTCTCAGTGCCTGCATATTTTTAACTGTCTCATGGTATAATAAGTTCTTTGTGAATCACCACAAAAGGAAGTCTAGTGGAGTGAGGTTCAAAGATGGGGGCCACATAATTGGTCCCTCTCTGCTGATTTGCTGATCAGAAAACGTTTGATTCAATAAACTGCACGTCATTCTAGTAATATGCGCAGTTCATCCTGGAACACTGATGCAGGAGGGAATTTGGTCAACAGCAAAATTCTTGATCATGTGAGACCAATATAAACCCATATACAGAACAATAGGCAAAATCATGTTTCTAAATATTATAATCTTAACAGATTTAGGGGGCAGATGGTAAAAAAATCCCAAACTGAACTGTTGCATACATTTACCAAATTCAAACTTCTTCATGAATGCAACTTTAGTTTGCATCATTCCCAAAAGTCAAATTTTCAATGTTTCAATGGATTTAATGGCTACGTTTTATGTTGAGATAGTCCTGTTCTGGTTATAAAATACTGACATTCTAGACCTTGCAGTTAACACAGTCTCTACTTCTTTGTGTTTATTTATTAGGGTTGTCTTTTAAAATTGGGAGAAGTTTTAAGACTTCTTTACAGTAGCCTCAAGTACTTCCGTATACTCCTTTTTGTATGCCTCGAGGGTAAAACAACAAAGGTTGACAATGATTACAGATTACTGCAAGACCTCACTCTGCTGCTCAAAATTCTGAAGGGCACGCGAAAGGATACCTCTAAAAATTGGCAATTTGGTCACGCAATCTCAAAAAGGTTCACCAGCCCTCTCCTGTGATAATAAATACAGACCTATGACTGAACACTCAGGAATAAACGCGCGAAATAAACCCATACATAACATTTGAGGTTATCATGACAGTGAGTTTTTAGATTACGGTCTCCTAGGATGTGATGCTTTGTGGGCAGATACCAAAGTTTCAAACGAATTTCCTTCCTCCGTCTTGAGGGCTCAAGACTTCCAAACTACACGCTGTCACATCTCAGAAGAATTCTTAAAATAACACCTTTTCTCTGCCGGTTTGGGGGCCGGATGTGAAATAAGTTCAGTTTCAACGACGGGAAACGTTGGTATGCTAAAGGAACGTATTTGACGGACTTATGACAGTAGCGGATATTTACTAAATTAGCGTTTTAGATACTGGTGTGTTTATTTTATGAATATGTGGTACATACCTGTAAATAATTTTGTATTATTTTGATTACCATACTAAACATGAAAAGATGGCGGAAGATGTTCAATATTGTCCGCTACACGAATGTGTTTTTAGTGGTGATGTGCGAAGATTATCGGCCTTACTGCGATTAAATGACGTTGCAAAGAAAGATAAACATGGTATGCTTATGTTAAAATATGTATATTAGTTAATACTCCGAAGTGTAATAAAATTGCAGGATTGTGTCAATTCACTTGATATTGTATGAACCTGATATATGAAAAGTTCTAACATTATGCCAACGGCGACCCATTTTCGTTCTTTTTAACTGTCAGGAAAGTTAATTTGCGTGTGCCATGCTACTCATGTAGTGTAATAATGTTTTGTATGTTTCTGATGTGTGGTAATGTGAACTGGTAAAGATAACTCATCTCTCGTTTGCTTTTCAAATACGACATATTTTAAAAATTATTATGGGCTAATGGAAAAAGATGTGCAACGGTTACGCGTGGAGGACGTAATCCAATATTTGGTCCTGTTTGGGAGAAATGTCATTCGAAACTGACCTGAACTTCTTGTGCATTCTTGAGACGTCTGGTAGTTCACTACTTTTAACGTTACACATACATTATTCTCTAACCCCAGAATGTCATATAGCATAATGAGATTCAAAAGGAAACGTATTTGCTCTAATCTATTGCAGTACATGCACCTTTGTTACTTCTGTCGGCTGTGGTGAGTGGTCACTGTCTGCGCTGTGTTGCTACATTGTACACACTCATATTCACAATTGTGCTAGTACTATAATTTTGTACTAAGAGTTTGTCCTGAAAGGGTCAGATTTTATGTTAATTTAGATTCTTTTGTGTTGGGTTGGGGTAGTTGACATTTACATTTCATACACATTTAAAAGATTCAAGCTGTGTCCAGTGACAATTGAATATGAAACATGTCAAGAAAGTTTATTTTAAGTTGTTTCACACATTATCACTTACAGGTAAACAACAACAATTAATACAATAGAACACAGCAACAATACAATGAATTTAAAACACCACAAAAGTACTGTGCATTAGGTGTAAAGTATGTAAAAATATAAGTATGTTTAATAATAATACTTATAATAAAATTATTAATTTATATGATTATTATGTACTAAAAATTCTTCCACAGAATAAAATACATGAGCACGGAGATACTTTCTCAGTGCTGACTTAAAAAGCATTTAATTTTCTTGTAATTCTAATATGTTTGAAGGTAAATGGGTAAATATTTTTATAGCAGAATAAGTGACACCCTTTTTAAAAGAGGTGAGTTTCACTGACAGGGAATGTAATTGATTTTTGCTCCTAGTATTAAAATCATGCAGCAATGAATTAGTTTAAAGTTGTCCAGATTATTAAATACAAACATTATTTAAAAAAATATGTATACACGCTTGGTACTGGCAAAATATTTAGTTTCACAAACCAACCTTTGCAGTTACATACTGGACCTATTCCCAATGTAGTTTGTAATATCTTTTTTTTTTTAAATATGAATACATTATATGTTGTGGTTGAATTGCCCCAAAATATTGTACCATATTTTTTCAGGCAATGAAAATGAGCAAAATGTATAACTGTCAGTGTTTTTATGTTTAATGTATGAACAGGCCTTCTCATTATAACACAAATGACACTCAGTTTATTTAATAAGTAATTTATATGCATTTTCCATTCAAGTTGATTATCCAGTTGAAGGCCAAGAAATTTTATATTATTTAATTCAACAAGTTTCTGACCAGCTTGGGATAGGTGTAGTGGATTTAAAGATGATTTAGTTGGTGCAAATTTTACTAAGCTTGTTTTTTGTATGTTTAATATAAGCTGATTAGCCTGAAACTGTTTTGATATTTGACTAGGAACTGATTTAAAGTTCAAATTTAGTTCCTCATAGTTAATATTAGATATTAATGTATTAGTGTCATCTGCAAACATGATGGCGTCAGAATGACTACTGATCAGTCCAGGAAAATTGTCTATGTATATATTAAATAATAGCAGTTCCAGAACTGAGCTTTGAGTAACACCATGTTTAATAATAATTCAATTAGATTAGTCACCTATAGTATTTATAAGCTTCATTTTTTACTTTTTGCTTCCTATCAAATAGATAGGATCTAAAGCAATCCAAGGTCTCTTCTCTGATACCATAAAATTGAAGTGTATGTATCAGTAACTCTTGGTTAACACAATCAAATGCCTTTGTGAGCTCACAGAAAATTCTAGGAACATATTTCTTTCTATTCCAAGTATTTAAAATGTATTCCATAAGTTTATATACCACATTATCTGCCGAAACACCTCTTTGAAAGCCAAACTGCCCAGAAACTAGTATATTATGATTATATATTATGATATGATGAATTAATAATAAGGTGGTTGTATCATGAGAACAAGAATGTGATGGTAAAAAAAAAAGGTGTTAACAAAGATAAAACCATGATTCTTGAGCAAAAACAGGATATTACTGATAATACTCAGTCTTAAAGTGTAGATAAGATAGTAGAGGCTTGTAGGACTTCTACTAGAAATAAGAAAACCCCAAGTATAAGGGGCAACAGTTTTTTATGGTGAATAAGATAACACAGCTTGAAAAGTGTCACTAACACAAAAAAGTGAACTAACAGTAAAAACCTTTTTAAAAATTCCACCAAAATATTTGAGGCTTAAAATCAAAAGTGGATGAATTATCAAACTCCCTTTCTCCAGATTATCCTCAAATAATGTGCGTAACTGAACATCACCTGAAAGATTATGAAACAGATAATTTACTTATAGATCATTTTAAATTAGGACACAAGTTTAAGAATTGGGGGGGGGGGGTGTCTTTATTCATGAAGATCTTGAATTCTTCTCTATTTCACTTTATAAATACTGTAAGGAGAAAGATATTGATATTTGTGCTGTAAAGCTAAATATAACTCCCATACAGTTGATCATATTAGCTATTTACAGGTCACCTTCAGGTAACTTTACCAACTTTTTGAAAAACTTAGACAGTGTCTTGAACACATGGTATAGCAATAAAACCATATTTGTAATTTGTGGTGATATAAATATTAATTATTTAGAAAACTGTAAGAAAAGGCAACAATTGGATGCCCTATCACAAACTTGTAACCTAATAGGAACAGTGTAATTTTCTACGTGTAAAACAAATGCATCCAGTTCAGCCATTGACAACATATTTATAACAAGGTCTAAAAACTATACTATATCCCCCCATATTAATGGGCTTTCTGATCACGAGGCACAGATAATAGTGATAGAAAATACTGCTCTGACAAAACAAAGAAATAATATCACCACAGTGAGGGACATCAATGACCAAAGTATACTGGAATTTCAGTTACTATTAAGTCATGAAACTTGGGAAGACATTTTTATGGAGGATGGTGCCAACATTTCTTTCAGTAAATTTTTAAATATTTATGTGAGGATCTTCCATTCTTGCTTCATTAAGAAACACAAAAACTCTAATACAGTCTCTAAACCCTGGATAACCAAAGGGATAAAAACCTCTTGTAATTGAAAGAGAGAGTTATACCTAAAAGCACGGTATAGTAATGAAATGGAACATAAGTTATATTATAAACACTACTGCAAAATATTATCCAAAGTTATAAAGGAAGCTAAAAAATTATATTATAAAGAAATTATTACGAAGTCAAAAAACAAAATGAAAACCACATGGAATATTATACCTAAAGAAATAAATAACCCAACCAGTGAAAATAACATTAAATCATTGAAAATTAACAATTGTATAGTACATAATCAACTAAGTAATGCAAATGAATTTAACAGTTATTTTTTAAACATAGCAAGGGGTACTAGTACCAAAGGAATGAATGAAAAAAAAGAAGACACAAGTCCATTACAATATTTATTTGAATAATTTAATCAGCCATTTAAAGATATAAGTTGGCCTTACACCTCCTCAAAAGAAATAAACAAAATAATAAATTCGTTGAAGAATAAGAATTCCAGTGGGTATGATGAGATTACAACAAAAATCATAAAAATAAGTAAACCTTTCATAATCTCTCCCATAATAAATATATGTAACAAAATGCTTGCCCAAGGTATTTATCCTGAAAGATTGAAATTCTCATTAATTAAACCAGTCTACAAAAGTGGAGATAAATCTTCTCCGTCTGATTATAGACCCATCTCCCTATTGCCTGGATTTTCAAAAATTTTTGAAACAGTTATATACAAAAGACTATTTGATCATTTTAATAATAATGCTATATTGAATGGACACCAATATGGTTTTCGAAGCGAAGTATCAATGGAAAATGCTTCCTATATATTCTTCTTCAGCTCTACAACTCTTTATGATTTTTGGTTTGCTCAATTATTTCTTTCCATTGTTTCCTCTCCTGGACCTTCTGTTTCCAATTTTCCACTCCCATGCTTCCTAGATCGTTCCTCACGTCGTCCTCCCATCTTTTTTCCTGGTTGGAGCATTGTCAGCACATTCCATGTGGCTAAATATATATTTTCTTTCTTATTCCTTTGTACTCGCTTTGGTCGTCTATTATTTTCCTGTCCGGCTTTCCATAATTGAGCGTTTTTAGCATTTTGGGTTTTTTTCCGGGGCGAGCTTGCTGGCCTTGCGCCCAACCCCTAACCTGGAGGACCAGGGTGTCTCTCTTCGTCTGGCTTCTACCCTTTGACCTGTTCGGCTTGGGTGGCCCTACCAGTAGCTACGCTACCGCCGGCATAGCTCTCCGGGTCTCAGAAGCTCGCAAACTCCCCCACCACATTAAGGTGGAGACACCATCGGGGGAGCTTCCTATATTTTAGTAAATGAAATACTGACAGCAATGAACTGCAAACAGATGGTGGGAGGAATATTTTGTCATCTCCACAAAGCATTTGACTGTATTAATCATGTTGTGCTATTAGAGAAATTGAAATGCTATGGAGTATCAGGAAAATTTTACAATTTAGTAAAATCATACTTAGATGGAAGATACCAAAAGTAGTTATAAAGTAACAATAATGGTATTGAATCCACTTGGGAAAAAATAAAACAAGGAGTACCACAGGGATCAATTTTTGGACCCATTTTTTTCCTTATTTATATAAATGACTTGCCAAAATTGGTACCTGTTGGAACTGAAATCCTTTTGTATGCTGATGATACTAGTATAATAGTAACTAGTCCAAATTTGGAAAATTATGAAAAACAAATTAACAAAATATTTAGGGATATTAATTATTGGTTCAAATTAAATCAATTACTATTAAATTATAATAAAACACATTACTTACAATTTAATATGAAGAATAGTAGGGAGTATGTTTTGAAACTTAACTGTCAGGGAAACTATGTCAAAAGTTCACCACGTACAAAATTCTTAGGTTTGATCATTGATGATTCCCTCTTGTGGAAGGCTCATATGGACCAAATGATGCCCAAATTAAATACAGTGTGCTTTGTAGTCTGAACGATACAAGCTATAATGTCTACTGAAACTTTAAGAATGGTTTATTTTGCATACTTAACCTCAATGGCCTTGATGTCTGAGTCATACCAAAATCTTTGGCCTTTTAGTGTTTTACCATTCTCACTTTCATTTCTGCTGTTGTTTTGTTTCTCCCCTTTCCTTTACTTTATTATTTACTGATTTCTTCCCCTTCATCTTTTCCTCCTTTTCTTTGTTTTCTGCTATTTCAAATATGGTCCTTTTTTGCCCTTCCTGTACTGCTCAGACACTTCTGCTCCCACCCCTCTTCACCTAGGTTTAGTACCGAGAGAATACATCCCTCCTCTCAATTTCAGTATTACTGAATTTTTCATTGTTCACATCTTCTTCCTCCTTGAGTTTTTCCCTTTTCCTTCAGTCCACATTATTATGTTCCTTGTGTCTCCTGGCTCTGCACGTGGTAATTTTACCATGGAGTAGTGTTGGACTATGACTTTTACCCCCTCATATTGTTTGGTTTTTATTTCTCTATTACTACCATATATTGTACTGATTTTTAATTATTTGTTCTTTGTTTTAGTCACCTAATACCCTTCCTCTCTCACATTATCCTTGTTCTTTACTCCACAAATGGATCTTGGTGTCTCCTGACTCTGCACATGGCATTTTTACCCTGGAGTAGTGCTGGACTTCCACTTTCACCTTCCTATTATTTTGTTTTGGATTACGTGTTTATTAATCAAATATTGCACTTCCTTTCCTTTCCGTCCCTGTGTCTCACTGTCACACCTGTTAGAATTTCTTCTATCACAGAACTTCTCTCTCCAAAGCTGCACTGACTACCACAGTCCCCTCCATGCTAACCACTTGCAGCAACCCTGTGGGCTGTCATGACTTTTCACTGCCTGCACTCTTCCCTCTATAAACTCCATATTGGGACAACAGGCTTTTTTTTTTTTTATTCTTAACCTCTGAAGATGGGACCGATAGGTTGTCCTGAAATGTTGGTAAGGAATTACCACTACTTGCTGCATAATAACCCAGAACAGCACAGTTCCCATACTTTGTGGCAAAAGCTTGAAATCATGCATGTACAAGTTACTTGAGCATGTTTTCGGCTAAAATAGTAGCCATTCTCATGGAAAACACACAAAGGTCATGTTAATTGTTTAACAGTGTTGAAGATTAACCCATTGGCATACTACTTTTTATAACACATGGCACACCTATAAATACTAATTTTTAGGCAAAAATGGCAGTTTTGTACATTTATATTTTATTGATGCAAAATTAATTTTTATTGACTTCAGTACATACCCCTGTTGTGCTGTGATGTTGGGTTGGTCTCTGAATTGTGTCTCACAGCCGGCTGTGTATTAATGGACCTAGCGAGCCCGGCCGTCTCAGGGACGTCTGTGTATGCCAATGGGTTAAAGTAAAATGTGCATCTCAGAATTTATTGCAGTGTGTTCATATGAAATAGATGATGAAGTGTAAGAATTTTACTAATTGTGTCCTGTTATTTTGTACGTAATTGTGTTTCACACAAACACATTGTAATTAACTTTTAAATGTACATGTTACCTTAATCTTTGACAGAGTTATATAATTTTTACTAGTATGTTCTCTTCTGGGTAATTCCCCGGAGTCTGAATTGTATATGCATATAAAATTCAGACTCCGGGGAATTACCCAGAAGAAAGCATACAACATTAAGAACATGGCGAAAGTTTGAAATCAAGAATGTTTTTTACTTATCATGACCATTGTGTGTACTTCCTGAAGATGGCTACATATGTAAGCCAAGAACATATTGAAGTGACTTGTATAGGGTATAAAGTGTGCAGTAGTTGAATAAATTGGATCTGATTAACTTCCTCTTGTTACATGCTGTTTAGTTTGTTCATACAAGTCTCTATCACTGCTAAATCAGAAGTGAATGGTTTGCTGTCTCTAATTTGTTAAACTGTGATTCACATTACCAAACATAATCATATGCTGTGGGGAGGAATGTAAAATTGTCCCTGTCCATGCAGAGAGGGCATATAAGGGGAACACAGGTAAGGTTCCACTCATTCTTAACCTTGACATTAGATGGAGGTGAATGGTCAGCTTCATGCTCTGGCTGCTTTATGTCTAGCAAAGAACCCTGCTACCCACTGAATTGGAGACTAGATGGGCCCCAGAGCCAGTTTGGACAGTTTTGGAGTAGAGAAAATTTCTTTCATCAGCTAGCTTCTCCATATTTCATAACTGAGATAAAGAAATCAAGCAGCTAATCTTACAACATACATGGTATTTCGATTTCTTAAGAAGAATGTTAGAATAGTGAAGCACAAGACCCTTTAGTCTGTGTACATGGTAGAAGTACATGCATTATCTCGTAAGTTAACAATTCGTTTTTTCTTTTTTTTTCCAGGTAATACAGCATTACATTTAGCAGTCCTGCTGGGCAGGAAAGGTAATTTTGCAGTAAATGAGTATCATAATAGTTCCTATTGAATTTCCATTGGCATCATACAAGGTCTTTCATATAACACCACGTTTTAAAATTTTCATGATTGCTGCAGAGTCATATCTGTATTTTTGGGAAAGCTATTGGAATAAAATCCCAAGTCAGAAGTTTCTTTTTGTATAAACATATTTTCAGTATGTGTACTTCATGCTCTGCACAACATAAATAATTCCATTTTTCATTTCCATTTTGCTGTGGGGTTGTTGTTATAGCATCAGTCTTCCAGGTATCTGTGTGGGAAGTAGTCACATAGTTTGAGACTGTGTGAATAGAGAACCCAGTTCCACCTATACCTGAAGCTTCTGGGATACTAATGTGTAACGAAATACTCCATTTTATTAATCTTATAGAAATTTAAGTTGCGGGTTGGAGGTGACTATTCCAATTGAGAAGGCGGAGCTGACAGTTTAGACAGTTGTGCAGTAGAGAAGTGAGGTTATCTCAGTAACCTGAAATCAAAGTTGTCTCAGTACCTTAAATCGCATACTTTATTTAACCATTTGTTTATAAGGGAGCTTTATCCAGAAATAAATCCACTGAGGTATGGTCTGCTGTACATTGATGAAGTGTAAACAGCATAAATGAAGCTTGTGTTTCTTGACATTATACCTTAATGTCTTCTCCATTTGAATTTCGTAATAAAAAACATATTTTTTATTTCATATGTTCTGCTATTGAATTTATCTTGGTTGATAAGAGTTAAGTTTTACAAGGATATGTGTAAAATATTTCTTGGACTATCAGCTGTGTTGACTTATGGAATACTGTGTGCCTGTTTTCATTAGCATTTTTAAATAGTATTTGGAATTATGTACAGTGATGAATGAAAAAGTAAAGTAAATTTGCTTGTAGAGGCACTGCTTTCGATGCACTGCAAAACATAGTGGTTGTCTCAATAACTGCATACTAGACTTGTCACAATGATTCAGTGTCAGGTTTAGTTAGTGTTGTGTTTGTTTACGAGGCTTCTTTAAAGATGGTGGCACTGCACTTGAATGCACTGTTGTGGAACAGTGAGCTGTGGTCTGTTTTTATGGTCAGTAGGTGTTAAAATGTCTGAAGCTGGTGATGCACAACAGGCACAGAGATTTGTTGTCCAAGGGAGTTCTTTTGCTCCATGGTAACTTGCATCTGCATTTTGCAGCAACTGCTGTTGAAGAAATAAGAAGTAAGGCAGCTGAAATTTAAAATTATCATGCCCCCACCCCCATATAGTCCAGATTTAGCTCCATTGGATTATCAGTTGTTTGGACCACAGGAAGCCTTGTACGGACAAAGATTTGCCACTGATGATGAAATTTAGGATGCAGTGCATACATGGCTGTGATCACAACAGGCAATTTTCTTTACAGTTGGGATCAGAAGGTGTGTCAACTGTTACATAATGTGTGTTTATAAAAGGGGTGATTATGTTGAGAAAAGATACACTGTGCATTCATTATAGACTGTTGAACACAAAGTAATAAATTCGCTTTCCATTTTAACTTTTCTGTATGTTTATATGCATTTGAAGCATTGGTACTAGTATTTTGTATGTGAAATTTTATAGCTGTATTTTGTCATGTTATACAATGTCTGTAAAGATAGTGTACAACTGTATAGTTATAATTGTGTTAAGTAATTATTTCAGTTTATGTGTGAAATAAGTTGTTCACTTTTGGTGTGGTATGTTCTATATCCTTTGGCGTAGCCCACAGAAGGGTCTCATCTGGAATGTAAATAAATTATATTCTCTATTAAAGTTAGGCATCCTGTAGTGTTTTTGTATAATTAGTTAATAAGTAAGAAACTTAACACAACTTTATTTTTGGTTAATTGCTGTAAAAATTGCTAAAAATAAATTTGTGTTAACAGTTTTTATTGATTAACCAAATTTTATTTGTTGTATTCTGTTACAAAAATAAATGCAATGTCATCTGTAAATACTTGTTGCATTGATGAGGGCTTCAGATATATGCTTCTGAAGTTATGCAAACTGATTTGTTTATGCCACCAGCTGCTTTGACACCCACACCTCACATTAACTGAAACCAGGTGTGTATTAACATCTTTGGCCAAACTGCATCTTGATTTTTTTCAGAATAAAAGTATAATGTTTAAAGAAGCAAAGTAATACAGTGGTTTTGACGTAAATTTCTTGGGATTTAAAGTAATCACAGACAATTTAAATTGGTTTTAATTTTGTGATGTCAAAAACTGGGGGGGACTTTTGATGAAGAAAAATAAGTACAGTTCACTGCCATTAAATTACTTGGCCAATTGTGAATGGGTGTAAGTAATTTTAACTTTCTTATGAAGATCCCATCCCATACATTTTTACTGCCTGCATTCACTCTTAACCTTGCCATTAGATGGAGGTGAGTGTCAGCTGCATGTCCTGGTATACCTTACCTCCTGTACCCACTGAATAGGAGGCTTTGGGGCGGGGGGGTGGTTGTTGAGAGACAGCCCATCTGGACACATAGGATAAGAGAAAAATCGTGCCCTTGTCAGGAATCGAATCACAATTCCTCCGTTATCCTGCCTGTTCTGACTACACTATCCCCAAGTCCCTAATACAAGCAGTGTAACTAATATGTTTGTATAATGTTTAAATTGAATATTTTACTTTTTCAGAATGTGTCCAGTTGTTACTTGCACATGGGGCACCTGTTAAGGTCAAGAATCTTGCAGGTTGGAGTCCTCTAGCTGAAGCCATCAGTTATGGTGACAGACAGACAAGTAAGAGTGTTTGTGTTAAATGTTTAAGAGGACTGATTATGAATGTTTTGCAAGATTCTTGCTCTGTATGACAAGGTCACATTCCTCTGTTGATGCGGTTTGTACAAAATAACTATGTCAAAAATCTCATTTCAGTGTCTTTAATGGGTACCAGAATATCTGACATCAAATGTCACTAAACCAAATTTTTAACTTTTTTGCATTTTGGAATTATAGTATTCAATAACCACTGATCCAAGAATACTGGAAAGTATGTATATAGGCTCTATAGGCATATCAGGTTTAATTGAAATGTATCAGAGGAATGTTTTACGCGTTGGTTGATTGGACATGGATAAGGTTCTCATTTTTATTGGGAACATATTATATCAGGGTTGACCACAATGTGGGATGCGTGCAGCATGCAGCTCACACGTGTCACTGGTGCAGCTCATGCAAGCTGCCAGAAAAAAATAATACCCATGTAGGCATATGTAGCTTTTGCCTGTTGGGCAATAACAATTGTAATATGTCCCATCTACCATGCATTAATCTGATCCAAAATATGCATGTAGTTTACATCACAAGGGGCTGACTGTGAATAGTGTTTTATAAGGTTTTCCAAAGAATGGGGTTGCATAGATAACTGAAACTAACTTATTATAGTTGGATGAACAGAAATAAGAAGCCATCAAGTAAGGCAAACATATTTGATTTTATGTATGCATGGCTCTTGCCTAAATCACCTACCATCTTGCTCCTGAATCTTGTCTACCTGGTCGCTCCTGTATTATAAGTTATTATCTCTGCATGGTGGACATCATCTTACAAGCTGTAAGGTCTCTAAGCATCCATTTTATTTCCCCTATTGATAATAAGGACATTTGAGTTCGATACATTTCTGTGTTGTCAATTATAAATGTTATTAGGCTGATATACATGGTTATTCATGAGTTGTAGACATACTGTAGGGATGATTTCAGGTTTCCACCTCAAAGTGGCTGAGAACTGTGCTCTTCTAGGTTGTTACACAGTGCAATAACCCAGAAGAGCACAGTTCTAAATTACTGTAGGAGATTATTTCCCAGGTCATTTTGATAAAAAAAAAGTGCGTATGAACATGTGTCCAGTTTTTGACGGTTACAGAGTTATAGCCACTTGAAACTTAGAACAAAAGGCAAGGATTATTAAAATGGTTGAGCCACCAGGGTCTTACCCTAGGCAGGG
>Ga0268261_10001900_pt1 | contig 14728 bp, 12 predicted proteins | sample TergutNc150P1_FD_190353 | JGI IMG/M metagenome (GOLD analysis project Ga0268261, IMG submission 190353) | Nasutitermes corniger P1 segment gut microbial community from laboratory colony in Florida, USA - Nc150 P1 (SPAdes) (version 2) | ecosystem: Host-associated > Arthropoda: Insects >... | reverse complement strand
CACTTTCCAAGGTGGAATTCTAACAGGGCTACGAAACACAGAACGTGTGTCAGACAAATGTATGTTCATTGTAAAGACAGACTGAAAGATTGATAATACAGTGTAGGCCAGTGGTTTTTAATGCGGAAATGCGTGCAGAGTGTGGGGGCCACCATCAATTGCTGTGTAACGGTTGATGTCAGCTCTACAGGGCACAGTCCCTTGTTAACACAGAACTTGCAGAACTGAATATTGAAGAGCTGGGGCTGCTACAGGCTCCTGAAAACATACAAGACTTAACATGTTTAGCACTATAATTCATTGGCTACAAAGAGCTCTATTGCAGTTTGTCAGTTTACCTAATCTTCTCAGACTGGGAAGTAGTTAGGCATGGGGTTCCTCGGGGTTCTGTTTTGGGCCCATTACAGTTCAACGTGTACATTAATAAACAAAATTTCTTATTCCATTCTTTTTGCAGATGATACTAATATTCTTGTTTCTTCCAGCGAGCTTAATGAACGAAATTCTAAACTAAATTCAGTACAATGTTGCATTTCTAAATGGTTTAAAAATAAGCAGTTGGTACTGTACTTAAATATGACGCATATTGTAAAATTTGCTTCTTCTAAGTTCCTGACTTACCCACTGAATACTGTATATAACAATCGAGTTCTGTCACTGAAAATATAAAATTTTTAGGCATGCATCTGGACTGCAATATAACTAGGAAATCACATATGGATAATTTAATTTAATAAAAAAACCTGAGTTCAATTTGCTGCACGTTGAGAAAATTATTACCCACTGTAAAAGTAAAAGTGTTACATATGGTTTATTTTGCACATTTATATTCACATGTCAGCTATGGTTTAGTTTTCTGGGGTTCAGCTTCATCAAAGAGAAATGTTTTTATAATTAAAAAAAAGAGCAATTAGGATAATGCTGAGACTGGGTCCAAGGAGTTTTTATGGATATTCTTACAGTTCCTTGTTTATATATTTATGCCTGTATGTTATTTGCTGTCAAAAATCTTAATATTTATCAAACTAACTTCTCTATTTATGGTATGAATACAAGTCAGTAAAATAAACTACACATACCCTCCATAAGGCTTTCCTCAATACAGAAAAATGTCTAATATTCATCTGTTAATATATTTAGTCAGCTACCACAAAATATATTCAAATATTGTAACAACACTGCATGTACCTTTGAGACTTTGTTAAGAGACTACCTTCTTAAAAATGCCTTTTATTCTATTGAGGAATTTCTGTCTGCTAGTCATAACAATGTAGACACATGAACACTCATATTTAACTTGTATTATTATTGTGTATGTATTTGATCCTTTCTTTGTAATTTGTCATGTTCTTACTAATTTTAGGTAATTTGTAACTTACTTTTTTAAATCATGATTGCATATTGCAATTTAGCTGTTTTCATGACAAATCAACATTCAATCCAACTTGTGCGGATGATGGATCTGTGAATGAATATGTACATATGTGTGCGTGTGTATGTATGTATGTATGTATGATTGTATGTATGTATGTATGTATGTATTGTTCTAGATCAGCAAATTGCTGAAAAATTTCTCACCATAACTGTTGCACATTTATAGCGCAGGACATAAGGATGCCCACAAATAAAATGCAAAAATCCTATTATTTCTATTATTCTCATTCCATTCTGTAGTACTTTTATTCTTATTAGTCAGCCAACATTTGCTACTGTTCCATCTGCTTTCTAAACTGATAAAAATCTGGATGTACAAAAAATATTTTTTAAAAGTTATTTTGCACAAATAATGAATGCTTTTAACTTCATATCTAATATAGAAAACGTTCACTTCCATGGGACTACAATGCTACACAGTATTTATGACACTGAAATTGTTCAATACTAGATAACCAAACCATCTTGAATTTTTCCCTACTTGGTATTTGCATTAAACAGGGCCTCCCCACATCCTATTGGCCCAAACAGGGTTTTGCTTTTTTTTTTACTTAAATTTATTCGTCCCGACGTGTTCCATATTAAAACAAAGTACAATCTTTTTCGTCTAACACATCTATAACCTTTATGAAGTATGAATACTTCATAAAGGTTATAGATGGTGTTAGACGAAAAAGATTGTACTTTGTTTTCTACTTTTTTCGCACCCTCAGGTTCTGATTGGCCAGTCTCCTTGTTGATACATCTTTCCTGATGAACAAATAAGGATATTCCACCAAAACACAGGTTATTGTCTACATGACTACCGTTTTCCTCTCAAATTTACTCAGTCAGTATAATGACTAAGCTATGGACTTCATGACCTGTGGATGACCTAAGTTTGATTCCAGACAGGGCCAGAAAAATCATCACATCCAGCTCTGAGATGCACCAAACCTTCTATCAAATGAATAAAAGTAAAGTGCATTACCCTTGTACAAGCACTGTGGCTCTGTACAGGCCGTACGGCACATAGAGGGAGTAGAGGTATAACTCTATTCATTCACAACCACGGCACTAAAAGGGGTGAGGGGTCAGCGTCACGCCCCGATGACTCTTTACCCCCGGGAAAGACCCGGTGCCCATTGTACAGGAGGCTGGGTGGGCCCAAGAACTGGTCTGGACAGGTGCGGAAAATCCCGCCCCCCATGGGGATTCGATCCCTGGACCGTCCAGCCGGTAGCCAGTCACTATACTGACTACACTACCCGGCCCATTTTATCAAATGAATACACAAAGCAATTTCTCGAAGGAAGAGTGGATGGAGCATTCAACTCCATTCTTAACAAGGTCAAGAAAGTATGAAGATAAGCTCCTTCATGATATAGTCTTAATAGATCCATATTTTGTCTACTTGCAATGGGGCATGAGTTATTTATACACCTCCATCTTTTGCCAAGCTGAGAATTCATAGATAAGCCTTCGTGACAAGAACACCTTTATATTTTACCTTATGATATTAAAACATGAATCAATACTCAATTTACCAAAACCTGCTTCATAAGACCACCAACTTTGAATGGAAGATTAGAGCCACACTTCACTCAAATCAATAAATGGCCCTCCTGCGTGACTTCATTTCCAGTTCCTTACAGCAAATTAAGTATTTCAGTACCTTAGGGTCATATTAGCAATCCTCTGTGAAAGGAATGATACTCACACAACTTTTCTTCACTAAAATATGAGGAACACCCAAAAAACATATTTCATACACCTCTCAGAAAAAGTTAAATGTAGGCTTAAAAACCAGAAAATGAAATGTAGATTCTCAATGTGGTGGTGATAAATATCTCCATATTCTGGTATATGATGTCATGTAGACTGCTATATGGGTACCAACTTCCTGAAAGTGCTTGCTGACTGCATCTTTAGGATTGTCAAAGAGGTGTAGGAATAGTAGGCAGGAAAAGGACAGGAAAGGCAACTGAAAAAGCAGACCAATCGAAGTGGTGCTATGCAGGGGGTTGGAACCATAGGTGGAAGAAACAGGAAAACAAAAAGAAGTGAAAAATTTTTACAGTATGCACAAGACAACAGAATGCTCATGAAATCTGAGATGAAAGAGAGACTAGGAGTGTCTTGCACATTTTTCATTCTGTGCATTACAATACAATTACTATAATTCAAACCCAAAAATGCAAACAATTGTATCACATTTACAATAATATTATAAAAACCACTAACTCCTACATACGAAGCGTGTTCAAAAAAAGACCGAACTTTTTAAATAACGCACCAACCAGAACAGAGAGCGCGCTGCGGCTTCTGAGTGCACCTAACATCAGGTTTTGACAACAAACTGCCATTTGTCTCGTTTTGTTATGAGCGTTAGTCGTCAAGCTACATCCGCTGAACTCAGCACGTGCACAAGCTGTTCGTCGGATTAATGACAAAGTGACAATGCAAGAGCTTGAAGAACAACGCGTGTGTGTGATATTTTGCTGCAAACTTGGTAAAAATTTTACAGAGACATTTCAATTGCTTAACCAAGCATACAGGAAGGACTGTATAAGCTGAACGCAATGCTATGAGTGGTTTTAAAGAGGGGAGGATGTCGGTCGGTGAAGACCCCAGGCCTGGACGCCTTTCCACATCAACAAACGGCGACCATGTCGAGAGGGTTCGTGCTGTGATTCGTGGAAATCATTGTTTAACTGTCCAAGAAGTTGCTGACGAAGTGGGCGTCAGCATCGGATCTTGCCTTCAAACTTTTACTGAAAAACTTCAGATGCGTCAAGTCAGTGCAGAAATCGTGCCGCGTTTGTTGACTGACAATCAGAAAGAGAACCGTGTTGAAATCAGTCAGAAACTGCTTGCCAATGCAAATGGTAATGAAAACTTTCTTAACCCATTGGCATATACAGATGTCTCTGAGACGGCCGGGCTCGCTAGGTCCATTAATACACAGCCGGCTGTGAGACGCAATTCAGAGACCAACCCAACATCACAGCACAACAGGGGCATGTATTGAAGTCAATAAAAATTAATTTTTGCATCAATAAAATATAAATGTACAAAATTGCCATTTTTGCCTAAAAATTAGTATTTATAGGTGCGCCATGTGTTATAAAAAGTAGTATGCCAATGGGTTAAGAACATCATAACAGGAGATGAGACTTGGGTTAATGGGTGTGATGTGGAAACCAAGATAAAATCGTCGCAGTGGATGGGGAAAGGGTCCTCAATCTAACAAAGCATGGATGAGTCAGTCAGAGATCAAGGTCTTGTTGGTTGTGTTTCTTTGATTGGAAAGGCATTGTCCATCATGAATTTGTACCATGTGGTCAGATGGTAAACAAACAGATGTACCAGGAAGTTTTAGCACATCTGAGGGATGCTGTGTGCAGGAAGAGGCCTGAATTGTGGGAAAACCAGACTTGGATGTTGCACCACGACAATGCATCGGCTCACACTTCGCTCCTCATCCCCAGTTATCTGGCAAAACATCAGACATCCCTCCTATCAGGGCATTTGTTAACACATTATAATATAAACAATACCATAAGTTGATTTATGCAATGAGAAATTCTGCTTATGTTTAATGACAAAATTAAAACACGACCAGTATCAGTCACTATCTGTCACCTTACATAACCACAGTCAGCAACACATGGAACAGCACACAACACTGTAATCTGCATGATCTATCAACACCATCACACTGTCACAGAACTAAAAAATGTGTGACACAAAATGGAGTACTGAGACAATGTCACACCACAAAATAATGGTATGACTTTAACTACATCCCATGCAATCTTACACACTATTTTTGGGTGACAATGCAATATGCAGGGGTTTTGGCCACCTCGTTTGCCAGATGTGAACTTGTGTGACTGATTTCTGCTTGCGGGATATGAAAGGACAGAGAGTGCAGTAATAATCATTGCACTGCAGATCATCTGCAAGAGAGCACAACACTGTAGTATTTTCACTTTAACCAGCAAATTATGATGTGCAATGGGCAATATGTTTCTTGGGAGAAACACTGACAGCACCTTCCTCAAATATCGTGAGTAAAACCTAACACTAATTTCACTACATTCCGCTATAGGAAATTTACCTGTTCCTTCCATTTTAAGCTGTCTAAATATGGTATGTGGTAGTTAACATATTTCATCACTGGTGCTAATAATATTTTACTTTATTTTACATAAATTTATGATAATCTATACTGTCAGCTGAACTTTACTGTGGTCCCTTTCAGTCTCACACAACACCTACATCACTACAAAAACAGTTAAGGAAAATTTACGTACAGCACATTCATGTTTGACCGTTCATCACCAGGCTGTACAATGTAAGTGAAAAGTGTTTTGGACACAGAATATTTCTTCTGAATTACAACATTTTTCTGAAATAATTTAGCTCCCTTTCTTCATTGCTACGCCACTAAGACCTCTGACTGCACACTACAACTTGTTTGATCGTGAAGTTACTTGGTACAGGTAACTCAAACTGGAAAGGCCGGTGCAGCCAAAACACAGCAGATATGACAAAATCATGGGACTGTATAATCACTGAGTTTCTAACTGCAATTTATAAAAGTTCCAAAATATATATATAATATTATATTATATAATATAATATTATATAATATTAACAAGTACACACACAATGAGCTAACTGTGACCTGTTGTCAGTGTATTTGTACATGTATCATGCTTGCGTGACATCACCACATACATAGAGCATGCCAAAAACCGCTGGAGATGCAATACCGATTGTAACAGTTGTATATTAAAGTTCTACAATGGAAATGAAATCCTTAGGTTTTTGACTAACTAACTCCATGGAGCACAATCCTTCCTGAAAAGCTAACAAGTCCTCAGGTCCTCAGCTACTCAAGAAATTCCCTGCATTCTATGGAACTCGGAGGAGCTTCGTTACCGCATTCACAAGCCCCTACCCCCTGTCCTTATCCTCAGCCACAGCAATCCAGTCCATGTCTCCCTATCCCACTTCTTGATGATCCATTTTGCAAGTAGGCTCCCATTTATGCCTAGGTCTTCCAAGTGGGCTTTTTCCACTAGGTTTCTGCACCAAAACCCTGTATGCACCCCTCCTGTCTCCCATACCCTACCCATCTCATTCTTCTTGGTTTGATATCCCAAATAATATTTGGTAAGAAGTACAGATAAAAACCTCCTTGTTATGTAGTTTCCTACACACCCCTGTCACTTTGTCCCTCTCATACCGAAATAACTCAACAGCCCATTCTCAGCGGAGAGTTTCACACCCATACAAAACAACAGGCAAAAATTATAGTTCTCTATATCTTAATCTTTATATTCTTGGATATCAAACTGGAAAGCAGAAGATTCTGCACTGAATGACAGCAAGCATTCCCTGTCTTTGATCTGCTCCCAAGGTCTTCATTAATGGAATTTTGATTTGTTAAGGTTGTTCCCAAATATCTTACTGTTCCTCCAGTTCAAATAATTTATTACCTATCCTTGTCTTGTGATTGTGTCTTGCATGCTGTTCTCGAGACATGACCATATACTTAGTTTCCTCAACATTTACTTCCAGTCCAGTCTCCTTATTAGCAACTATTAAAGCTTCTGTGCTTTTTATTTCATGGTATTTAAGTTTTCACCCAATATATTAACATCACCAGCATAAAACAGAAGCTGATGTGTAGCCATGCTATTTACTTTCAAGCCCTCCTGGTTTGCCTGAAACCTCCCAAAGGCATATTCTAAAGCAAAACTGTAAACCAATGGTGACAAAGCATCTACTTGTTTCAAACAATTCTTAATAGGAAATTTTTGCCAACTTGGAATCTGCTACACGTTTCATTCAGACACATTTCTATTAGCCTTATTAGTTTCACACGGACACCAACTTAATGAGAATATTATACAGCACCTCCCTCTTAACTGAATCATAAGTATTCTTCAAAGTCCATAAATAGCTAATGCACTGCCGCATTGAATTCCCATTTTTTTTAAGTATGTGACAAATGCAGAATATATGATCAGTAGCTGACCTGCTACATCACAATCCACATCAACGATCCCCATTAATTTCCTCCGCATATGGAGTTAACTTTGACATAAAAAAATGGGATACAATTTTGTTTCTACTTGATAAGTGATACACCTCGATAATTACTACAACCTGTTTCACAAACCTTCCTATAAATAGGTATGATCATCAACTTCTTCTGCTGCTCAGGCAATTCTGCCTTATTCCATATAGAGTTAATAAGCTTGTGGATCACATAACGAATTGTCCCACCTCCTGCTTTCATTAGTTCTGCTGGAATTTGATCAAAACCTGGTGATTTGTATCTCTTTGGCTTCTCAATAGCCATCTCACTCTCAAAGGCACTGGATTTGGAGCACTAGTGGTTCAGCTGTATGTAATGTCAGTCTGCCTAACATCATTAACCCCATGTACACTCCACAGCTGACAGAAACATTTCCTTCACCTAGCCAAAACACTGTGTAAGTCTGCAACCAAATCACCCTTCTTATCCTTTACCATACTGGCTCTAGGCTGGTAACCCTTCTTAAAGTCACTGATGCCCCTATACATGTCTCTGGTATTCTTGTTTTATACTTGGTTTCAAGTTAATTAATTTTAGCTATGAGATATTCCCTCTTTTTCTTCCTGAAATGTCTATTAGCTTCATATCTTACACTGTTCAGATTATCTACATTACTTTGGTTTGGACCCTGAAAGCATTGCATTTTAGCCTGCTTCCTTTGATCTAAATATCATAAACATTCTTCATCAAACCATGGTTTATGCTGCTTCAATTCATACAGACCTACAGTCTCTGTAGCTGAGGTTTCTATATTCTCTTTAATGTTCTTCCAAACCCTGCTTATGTCCTCAGTCACTTATGTTCCACAATGTAAGCGACGTTGTACTTGTTGTTGGTACTAAAATATTAAAAAACACACAAACTCGAACTTGAAATAACCTATACACGTAACAGGCAAATCTCACTAGACAATCATGGCACACGCACTCTTGCCCGAAACTCTTATTTAAACCAAATGTTTTCGGAAGTCACATGCTTCATTAGACAGGTTACCGTTATATACGTTACTTCCTTCGTACCTGCAATATCGATTAAAGTGGTTCTTGCCATGCATGTTCCTATTATTTTACAAATACACTACACAGCATCCTCAATTCGTACAATTTCAGCGAAAGAACCAAATACCCTTATCACCGAATTCGCGGGAGAACTTCGTCCACAGATCATTTTCGACTGATGGTCAATTTGGTCACGGATTACTTTCCCGTGATCACAGATTAATTTCGCTACAGACTACCGTCAGTGATACTCTCAGGCGTTTAATGGTGCTACCTGTACGCTCTGATTAGAACTGCACAAAACGGGAATATATTTCAAGACATTTGTAAACAATACACAACGTCCCCACTCATCATGATTTTCATAACAAAGTCATGATCAAATATATCAAATGATAATCAAATAATATGTTTCTAGAAATTCAAGCCGCAGCAAGAAATTGCCTGTGACAAGATCAAATGATTTTTTATGGCATGTTTGAAAACTGCAAAACAGACAAATACTAATACAAAACAGATAAATGCTAATACACCTAGCATTAATACATTAATAAACAATCATAATCACTGTCATAGAAATATACTTAAAGAACACAGCAATAGTAGTAAATTTATGATATATCACCAAAATATACGAGGAATTTCAAAAAAGACTGATGAGTTTCTAATCTCATTAAGCAAAAATAGACAACAAATCGTATGCTTAACTGGGCATCATCTTACAGCTGAAGAAATAAACAGTATCAATTTAGACCCGTATAAATTGGGTGTATCTTTTTGTAGGCAAAAATATAAGTATGGAAGAGCCTCTATATATATATATATATATATATATATATATATATATATATATATATATATATATATATATATATATATCTAAATTCCTCGAATTTAGTACTATTAATTTAGAGAAGTATCACAAAGAAAAGGACCCTGAAATTTGTGCACTAAAATTAAACATGCAAGCAAAAAACTATACAATAATTTGTATCTATAGATCTCCCATAGGTGACTTTACATACTTTTTAATAAATTTAGAAATCATTTTGAATGAACTCGATAGCATATCAAATGAGCTTATCATATGTGGTGACTATATGAAAGAAAATTCTAAAAAAAAGTTCTCTACATTCAATTTTAACCCTTTTTAAACTTTTCAGTACTGTCACATTTCCAACTAGAATATTTAAAGATACTAGTATTCAAATTGATAATATTTATGTAAATGTATATAAATTTGATTTCTCTGTGTATCCTGTCATAAATGGCCTTTCTGATCATGACGCACAAATCATTGCTTTCACAGATACCTCCACTTGTAACCCAAAACAATCAATTTCTCTAACTAAGAAAATTGATGACAACATAATTAGAAATTTTGTGCATCAATTAAGCTATGAAAATTTGGAAACTTTTTTTACGGAAGATGTTAATATAATTTATAACAATTTTGTAAATACTTACGTTAGAATATTTTATATAAACTTTCCCTTAATAAAAATTAAAAAATTCACAAAACTTAAAACCATGGTTAACTAAAGGTATAAAAATTTCTTGTTTAAATAAAAGAAGACTTTATTTGAATTATAGAAAAAGTAACAATCCACTTCTTAAAAAGCGTTATAAGAGATACTGTCAGACATTATCTAAAGTTATTAATGCAGCTAAAAGCTTACATTACAACAAACTCATACTACAGTCCGACAACAAACAAAAAACTACATGGAATATAATTAAAACACTTACAAACAATAAAAAGATTTTACATACTGGTATACCAACAAATATTAATATTAATAATAAACCCTCCACCAACCCAACAGATACATGAAATGCTTTCAATGTCTATTTCACATCAGTAGCTGATAATCTTTTGACTAAAAATTTCTCTGATGTAGAGACTACAAACAATAAGGATCCGATAACTTATTTGCGACAAAATTTTAAGCATTGCTACTCTCAGATAAACCTAAAGAATACTACTACACATGAGATCAATAAAATAATAAAATCTATGAAAAATAAAACCTCACATGGGTATGATGAAATATCAGATAAAATTTTGAGGGTTAGTGCCCCTTTTATACTATCTCCATTAACTTATATGTTTAATAAGGTATTATCATCAGGAATATTTCCAGATCGACTAAAATATTCGGAAATACAGCCACTGTTCAAATAAGGCAAAAGAACAGACATTGCAAATTACCAACCCATTTCATTTTTACCTTCCTTTTAAAAAATTATTGAAAAGATTATATATAAGAGGTTACACTGTTTCTTAATTGAAAATAATATATTGGCAAATGAGCAGTTCAGTTTCAGAGAAAATCTACTATGGATATGGCCACATATGAATTACTCAATAATATTCAATTGTCTTTAGATTTTAAAAAAGGCTTGTGGGTGGAATATTCTATGATCTGCAAAAGGCATTTGACTGTGTGAATCATGATGTACTTTTAGAAAAAATGAAATATTATGGAATCACAGGAACGGCGTATAAAATAATACAGTCCTACCTAAGCAACAGATACCAGAGAACAGTGATTAAAGAAAATAATGCAAACACACTATCTTCCTCATGGAAAATTGCTAAACACGGAGTTCCACAAGGATCAGTACTGGGACCCTTACTTTTCCTCATTTATATTAACGATCTTTCAGCATCCATAAGTAAAATAGCTAAATCAATAATATTTGCAGATGATACAAGCATTATTGTAACAAATTATAACAAGGTAGATTTTAGGCAAAATTTACGTCTAGCAATGATAGAAATAAGTAATTGGTTTCAGTGTAATCGTTTAACCTTAAACTATGGTAAAACTCATTTTTTACAATTCGTAACTAAGAAACAAAATGAAATGCAACACCAAATAGTCACCTCAAACTCGGTAATGACTGACATCAATTGCACTAAGTTTCTAGGCCTGATAATTGATAGTACACTGTCTTGGAAGAACAATATTACCGAAATGACACTGAAACTGAATAAAGCTTGTTTTGTTATTAGAACTTTGACCTGTCTAAAATCACCTGAGGTATTGAGAATAGTTTACTTCTCATACTTCCACTCTATTATGTCATATGGTATTATATTTTGGGGCAATTCCCATCATAGTGTGAATATTTTCAAAGTTCAAAAACGAATAATGCGAATTATTACAAACTCCAATAGATACGATACAAGTCGTCCACTATTTAAACAACTTCGAATATTGCCCCTTCCATCACAGTATATATTTTCCATACTACTTTTTGTTGTTAAAAACAAGAAATTGTGTCAATTAAACTCACAGGTCCACAATATACACAGCAGATATAACGATAACTTGCATTTATTATCGACAAGTTTAACACTAGTCCAGAAAGGAGTAGCATACTCTGGATGCAAAATTTACAATCATTTACCATCACAAATAAAAAAAAATTCAAATAATGTAGCCCTATACAAAACTACGCTGAAGAAATTTCTTCTTCAATATATATTCTATAGTGTTGATGAATACTATCAACAAAATTGTAATGATTATGATTACCAATAAATCAATGTTCTATGTATCGAGAAAGGCTTGTTAAATTATGAGTGTGAATAGTCTTAGCACATGAATTTTGAGATGACAGTGTGTTCCTGCACTACTTTGCTACCTGTACTCTCATTTGTATACAAGTGTCATATGTTTGTATTGTATCGATTCCCATTGTTATTGTTATATGACACGACAAATATGTCGCGTGAGGTTGCTGACTTGTTCCATATCTGTAAGATACAATGGAATATAATAAAGAGATTAGATGAATCGCATTTTATCCTTCCTTTCAATGCTGAATATAATCACCTGGCAATTATAGACCTATAACCTCGCTCATCTCATTTTCTACAATTTTGGAAAAAATAATTTATATGAGATTATATAAACATGTAACAGAGCGCTGAACAAATTGATTTCAAAGAGAACTCTTTTACGAGAATAGCTACTTAGAAATGAATAAAAGGAATATTTGATAGCTTCAATAAAAAGAAATGACAGGATTTTTGTAATTATAAAAAAACTGTTGATAGTGTGGATCACATCATCGCATAAGACAAATTTTATGGTATGACAGGTTCCTTTTATAACTTAATTACATCTTACTTTGAACATAGATACCAGAGAGTGCAAATTGATACGAAATTTAATTATAATATGGTTCATTCTGAATCGGAAAGCATTACAAATGTTCACCACAAGGATCAATCCTTGGTCCTTTAATATTTCATGTATATATTAATGACTTGCCTAGGACTTTAAAAAATATCTCCATACCATTACCTTTTGCCGATGACACGAGTGTTATTATAATGAATAAAAACAATATGAATTTCCAGAACAAAACCCATATAGTATTTGACAAATTAAAGTGGGTCTTGTAAACAGTACCAAGTGTGATAGAGGTAAGCAAGCTCTGAAATGGCCTCACACATTCTTTGTGACTGTGACACTTTGACTATATTAAGTTTCAGGCCCCTGGGTGGGCATTTTACTGCACTTCATTCAAGGTGTATGAGTGCTGGATGAATGAGCTAAAGAGCTGCACAAAAGATGGATAATTGTTGAAGTACATGAGTCACTGGGATACTCTCCTTTTTGTATTCTATTCTGTTCTATTCTATTCTATTCTATTCTATTCTATTCTATTCTATTCTATGCTATTATATTAATAGTCTCAGTAGAATGACCTATCTAAACAGTGTAGACCCAGTGACACCCAGAGAATGGCCGTTAGTGAATGAAACAAAACACGCCTTTGGCACAGCCATCATTTGTTACCATTAAGGTTGTTTGTTTGTATGCTGAAGTGGGTAATGCATTTGAGAGGGGAAAGTTAAGATTGGTATATGGAACAGTGGTCCTGCAAAGCATTGCCTCCCTGTACGGGTTTACTGTCTGAAATTTAAGGTTTTCACTGGGCTAAAACTTTGGTGTGTGACGTTCTGGGTTAATCTGCATATGCCAGCAATAAGACTCACATTATATCAGAAGACTGTTTACTGCAATAGTATACATATTTATAATAATCTTCCCGATTATCTTGCCCGATTGGTATCAAGAAGGAAACACTTTTTAGTATGACTAAAAAATATCTAATTGGCAACCCCTTTTATTCTGTAGAAGAGTTTATACAAGCCTAAGAAATATTGATGTAAACATTTTATTAAGACTGGATAAGGGTACAACCTGCTGGCTATGGCATGATAGTGACTTTTATATTTTATTGTGTACAAAGACAGACCACTTCAGTTGTAAATGCTAAATAACTAATATGTCTAATTTTTATACTGGACTATTGAAATATTAATAGTGTAAACATGAATGTAATTTTATTATTGTGGTTGATGACATGGAGTAGTATTTGGGACTACTTCTATGAATGTTTTTGAGTTGTGAAGTGTGTATAGATGTTTTGTTGACATGTTTTATATCCAGACGCGATTTACGCGGAAAATGGATTGATGGAATGAATATGTAATGTAATGGACACACGGTAGTCGTGTAGGCAATAACCTGTGTTTTGGTGGAATATCCTTATTTGTTTATCAGGATAGATGTATCAAGAAGGAGACTGGCCAATCAGAACCTGAGGGTGGGAAAAAAGTAGAACCCTGTTTGGGCCAATATGATGTTGGGAGGCCCTGTTTAATGCAAATACCAAGAAGAGAAAAATTCAAGATGGTTTGGTTATCTAGTATTGAACAATTTCAGTGTCATAAATACTGTGTAGCATTGTAGTCTCACGGAAGTGAACGTTTTCTATATTAGATATGAAGTTTAAAGCATTCATTATTTGTGCAAAATAACTTTTGAAAAATATTTTTTGTACATTCAGATTTTTATCAGTTTAGAAAGCAGATGGAACAGTAGCAAATGTTGGCTGACTAATAAGAATAAAAGTACTACAGAATAGAATGAGAATAATATAAAAATAATAGGATTTTTGCATTTTATTTGTGATCATCCTTACGTCCTGCGCTATAAATTTGCAACAGTTATGGTGAGAAATTTTTCAACAATTTGCTGATCTAGAGCAATACATACATACATACATACATACATACATACATACATACATACATACATACATACATACATACATACATACATACATACATACATACATACATACATACATACATACATACATACATACATACATA
>Ga0268261_10001899_pt1 | contig 14730 bp, 9 predicted proteins | sample TergutNc150P1_FD_190353 | JGI IMG/M metagenome (GOLD analysis project Ga0268261, IMG submission 190353) | Nasutitermes corniger P1 segment gut microbial community from laboratory colony in Florida, USA - Nc150 P1 (SPAdes) (version 2) | ecosystem: Host-associated > Arthropoda: Insects > Digestive... | reverse complement strand
GGGCAACAGCACCAAGTGGGCCAGGGCCTCCTCGTTCACGAGGTTTCTAGATCACATAAAGACGCGCCACAGTCGGTAGGACTCCTCTGGACGAGTGATTAGCTCGTCGCAGAGACTTCTACCGGACAACACACAACACTTACAACGGACAGACATCCATGCCCCCAGTGGGATTTGAACCCACAATCTCAGCAGGCGAGCGGCCGCAGACCCACGCCTTAGACGGACCCTGGGACCGGCCTAAAGTGTCTTGAGATAAACAAAAATTAAAGTAACCTCTTCAACCCTCTTTACCTTGTTATCTATCTATCTATACGATTATCGGAGACTATGGTTTCCTAATGTTAACAGAAACGATAAAGGTTAATAAGAAAACCAGAAAATGGTAGAAACAAATATCACTGAAAAGAATTCAGTAAGTCGTAAATATTGCTACAAGTTCATAATCGCCGAATGTAAAAAAAAAAAACATGTATTATACAGAGTTAGTCAAAATTATATTAACACTAATGGATTATTTTTCTCCTGCAGATAGACGTACGCCATGGGTAACAGATTAACACTGGAGCAAAGAAGAGTGGTTGCAAGCTTGATGGAAGTGTATGGTTTTCCAACCGTAGTCCGTCAAAAGTCTGCTGAACGATTTGCAGGACGAGATCCACCAAACCGTTTAAGCATTTATCGTGTCTACAATTTACGTGTTAACATAATTTTGACTAACCGTGTATATTACATTGCTATTGATAAACTGCGTTAATAATCTAACTAATTTCTTGACAAAGCGTGTTCCTTTCGGAAAGTAATGCTGCGTGTGCAAAGAAATGCTTTACTCCATAGACTGCATATTGGAACAATTTTCCGTTAAAATTGCCACAAGCTGTGAACTACTGCTGTTTCCTGATACAGCCCTACCTGTTCCAACTTCACGCTCGAATGCCTCCACACACATACTGCCGACACGATATAAATAAATCCCAACATTTTTCATGAGAAATAAATTTCCCAACTTCTGTTCTAGACGTCAATATTGATCGATCTATCAGCCACCAAACTATCTTAAGGCGACGTATTAATGCTTTAAAGCCAGTGGTTACTATATATACACATCATGGCTTGACAGCAACATTTTCTACATTATGCCCACAAAGTACATTTATGCTTCTTTCATTTATCTCAGAACAAACAGCAATTATTTCTCTACACAGCATTAAGAGACTGGTTTTTATAGCCGAGACGATGTATGTCTACTGCGCGGTACGGACTGAATCTTTGAATATAATTCAACTTCATTTCTGTATGCAAGGGCGTGCCATGGCTCAGGAGATTGGTCGCCGGCCTCTCGCTGAGATTTTTGTGTTCGATCCCAGACCAGCCTACTTGTAGTTTTTTCGTGGAAAAGGGACAATGGGGCAGGTTTTTCTCAAAGCAGTCAGTGTGCATCCGGAAGGTCCTGCGACCAGCCATTTCACTAAAGGGTTTCTTGGTTTACCTCTGCCTTCAAGCATATGCTGATATGGATCCCATGTTCCAACTTGCTGCTGATTCCCATGCATCCCTTCCGTTTTAAATTCATCAAAATTAATCCCTTTGCTTTAAAATGTATATACTACATTTTTTCCAAATTAGCACTTCGGCACTCACCAGTAAATCAAAATCCGTTTTATACTAGTTCTGTAAGAAGGACGAGCGGCCCAAGCATGGAAACCTTCTAACAAAGTAAAATTGTTTCTCTCCTGTCCTTAAACAAAAGAGTCTCACTTCTCCCTTATCTTTCCACTTCGTCTATTCTTTTCCTAGATCTTATGTCCCTCTCTCCCTCTTTCGCCTGTAAAGGGCTAACAGCATATAAAATGTGAGGTTCAAAGGTACAGGTGCCGCGCAATGAATGACTCAAGCATCACCCTACCAACTCCATACAAAGAGAGAAGCAGAGAGGCAGCTCCCCTTCCAGCTGCAGCTTTATATGTAGTAAGTTACCCATGAATTAGAACCGATTAGTTCACAGAAAACTGCAGGTCTCTCTTTCAACTGCGAACGTTTTATAGCATTGAAATAAATGGAGACATTATCGTGAATAATACGTAGGAATCTGTAAACACAAAACTGAAGCCTATTGGAAGGCATCGACCACTCCGCCATCCAACCGGAGAAGCTGAAGAAAGCCAAGAAGACTGATGTCTCTCATTACTGCTCGGTGGTGGCGGTGGAAACGAACTGTAGAACCCAGAAGGGGGTACTGACATGAATGGGGGACCATGATGGAGGTAACTCGTATCCTGTCAGGAGAAATTAAACACTTACTTATAAATTAACTCTTTAATGTGAAAGTCACGTTACGTGTGACGGTCTACCGGTCGGTCAGACTTCTTGTCGATGATCCGATCTTAGTCTGTGTATTTAATACTGTTATCCGTCAGTCTTGAGGTGCAGAAACTGAAGAAAGTGTGGTTTAAAGACGAAGTAGAATTACTTTTATATCCAAAGCTCCCTGATTTCCGGAGAAGCATGCTTTCTGAAGGGTTCCAGTCTTTTCCCTTCGTCTGTCTGGTAAGAGGAGCATTTAGATAAAGATGATTATAGAGCACAGGTGGAATGATATGACAGGTAAAGTCGACCTGGAGGATAATCTGTACCAGTGCCACTTTAACCACCAAAAATCCCACACAGACTAGCCTGGAATTAAACCCGGGACTGACCAGTGTGAGGACGGCGCCTAACCGCCGGAACCAAGGCATGGCCAGACAGACTTAGTGGAAGTACTTATCTATCGAATGCTCCCCGATTTCCGAGACAGCACTGCATTATGGAAGTTCCTAGGCTTCGTCCGTATATCTGGTAAGAGTAACATGTAGACGAAGATGAGTAATGAGCATTGCTGGACAGGGGAAAACCAAAGTACTCGGACAAAAACCAGTCTCAGTGTTACTTCATTCACCACAAATCCTACACACAGAAGCCTCAAATTTATGTCATTTATATTTAAAGATTCAGCTCGTACTGCGCAGTAAACACACTCGGTCTCGCTTATCAAATTCATTCAATTAATTATGTATGGGGTAGCGTCACTCATTTTCCTGAAATCCATACACAACACACAAATACACTGTGTGGGCAGAACGTAGAAATTTTAAACATTAAACTTGGTGGTACCTAAAGTAACCAGTGGGCTTTGAAGTGTTAAACATGTTATATGAGCCAAAATGTCCTCATGTTTACTCTCTGTAGCCACTTGAGAGGTTTATACGAAATGCTGTTACTAGGAACATACTCTTGAAAGTCGTTCGTTTAATTTAATCGGTTTATTTCGGCCTAGTATGAGCTATACCTGTGACCGCGCGATCTAAGGCGGAGAACTGAGGCCGATCGTTTGTTGGGATTGCGAGTTCGAATCCTGCCGGGTACATGGATGCCTGTCTCTTTTAAAGTTCTGCTTTGTCAGGTAGAGGTCTCTGCGTCGGCCTGATCGTTCGTCAAGGGGAGTCCTATCGAGTGTGAGGAGTCTGAGTATGATCTAGGAAATTCGCAGAGGTCTGTAGTCAAAAGATGCCTGGTTCGAATCCCGGTTGGCTCGTCGACTAATCTGAGGTTTTCGTGATTTACTCAGTCCAAGATAATATCTCCATTGGTCTACAACTGTTTTCTTCCGAATCCTTGTCAATTAATCATTCGTTAATCAACCTATAATTCAACTCCACATTAAGATACTAACTGTACCATAAAATATACCACTGAAGAGGCTCATCTTGAGGGTCACTTAGCTTTTCCTCAGTCGCTACAAACAAATGCTGAAATTTTGCCTTTATAGAATACCCTCTTCACACGAATAACTTATAAAATGTTCACAAAGAGAGGTAAAGGTCGCCTACAATAGGCCATGAAGGCCCAGACGGGCAGTAAAAATATAAATCTACAATTTCTTTAACCTCTGCGCTAGATCGGGGTTGGTAGTCAACGCCACGCCCCGGCCAATTTACCCCCGGGAAAGAGACCTGGTACCCATTTTACAGGACGTTGGGTGGGCATCGGGGCCGGTTACAAGGGTACGGAAAATCTCGACGCCACGGGTATTCGAACCTCGGACCGTCCAGCATATTATAGAGTTCCTCATAATCGGTTTTCTGGGTAGTTCAGCCGAAACGCCCCTCCGGCACTTTCCTGCAGGCACTGATAATTTGGTCTGAGGCAATATTCGAAAGCAGGACCGTTCGTTTGCCAGTAAGGGAAGGCAAGTGTTGTTCACATAAAGTTGCTGACGCGTTACGAGCGGTCGGCGTGTGCGACAGGCTGATGACATGTGACCTCACCCATCATAAACTCAACATGTCCAACTCCACCCTTTATCCACCGTAATTAGGATCTTACTGGTTTGGCGTCACACCCCAAAAGGGGGGAGTAGTGTCAAGTGTTAAAATTAACTTTACTTTAATTAGAATATTAACATAAAGGTGGCAAGACAGGCAATGTAGGTGTAACGTAACATTGAGGCGTGTTGGTGCAACCATTGTTGCAGTAGACAAGCATTAAGTATTACATATTCTGAGTGTGTTTCTGTATGGTTAGTTATGCACACGCAATGAGCATAAGCCGTATTATATTATCATCTGTGGCCTGTCTGGCTCAACCGTATTTTACGACATTATCTCATTAAGGAGACGATAAAAAAAATAGTGAACATAAAATGCGTGTTTTGATTTTCTCTACAAATTTTGTCTGAAAAATGTATCACTCTAAGAAGTATTCAACGACATATTTTCATAAATTTGCATAAGTTTCCATGTAAAGTACCCGTTATTCTTGTCTGATTTTAATGAATCTTGGAATTTTCTCAAGAGAGTTTCTAAAAACACTCAAATATTAAGTTTCACGAAAATCCTTCTAATGGGATCCGAGTTGTTCCATGTGGACAGGCAGACGGATATAACAAAGGTAACAGTCGCTTTTCGAAATTTCGCTTCATGCATCTAAAAGAGAAATATTTTGCCTGTAAACACCATTAAGGCATACAGAGTTGGCGGAAGTACAGCCCCACTCATTCTTAACCTCAGCACTAGTGGAGATAAATAAACAGAAACACGCCCCGGCCGCTTTACTCCCTAGATATACAACCTCTACGTGAAACCCAAGAGCCCATCTGGACGCTTTAAGAGAAAAATCTCTAACCCATGCCGGTAATCGAACCAAGGTTCCACAGTCGTTGAGCCTTCAGCCTAGTCACTTCACTCACTGAGTTGACCCGGCTCCGTCTACGCAATGTATGCATTTCCCATGCTACAGGTGCATTTCATAAGCTCTTTAATTACGTGGGCACACTAGTCCCTGTATTTAATTAGGCACCGAGCTATGAAGCCGTATGGGAGAATGGCGGTACACTCCACACGTTCTTAACCCCGTCACTACATAAAGATTGGTAGTCAGCCTGAAGCCCCAGCCACTTTCCTCTCGGAAACAGTTGGTTAGGTGGCTAGTGCGGCCCCAAAATTGGTTCATCATATTGGAGAAGAGAAAAATCTTTTGCCCCTGCCGAGATCCGACTCACGGCTTTTTGGTGGTCCAGCGCATAGCCCGTCACTAGTACAATTGTTTTTATTTTGTAGTCTGCACTGACAAGGTTAAAAAGGGAACACCATATAGGAATAGTATCTTATTAAAATAGTCCTAGGTTCGATGCCGGCAGTCGCCATTGATACAAAGGAAGTAACATAATTACACGTACGTATCTCTGGCCACAGGGGCAATGCAGGAGTACAGTAAACTTTGGAAATGCTAAATAATCGACATCAAACACTGAACAGCGTCAAGCGTAATTGACCCGTACCTGTTTCCACTAACGCAAGGAAGCGTACTTTTTATGGGCCATTTCTTGGAAAAGTATGGACCATGCAGTCTCTCTTCCGTTAGTACAGTCGTTGGACAACTGAAAATCATAACTCTTAAGCCGTCACCAGCTGCATCTTCATTTCTTATAACTGCCTCAGCGTGCATTATCCGAGTGATATTTCACATCTCTTAGCGAAACGCCATGTTTCCATGACAACTCCAAATAAAAAAACACTACTGACTCCCGTTTCTAGTTTTATGAATGAAAATCTCTCATCCCCCCTCCCATGCTGTGTCTTTTTCCCCCCACCCACTTGATTTTTATTAACTTTCCTCCCTCAACGAATGTTATCATTAATTCCACCTGCTCTAGAATAGTCCACAGGCCTTCTTGCGACAGTAAAACATGGAATATTCGCGGCAGTTAAAAATTTTAGAACATTATGGGATAAAGATGATAGGGATCATCGTGAGGGTTACCAATTAAAATAATACCTATAACAATACATTCGAAGGCTAGTAGCCTCAATCCATTGTCTTCTCGGTCTATCTACAGCTCGTCTTCCCTCTGAGTAGTACTTGCACAAAGCTCTTACTAATATAGTCATCCCCCATCGGATCCACTTGTGTTAGACACTGTTCTCTTTTTAATAGCCGCAATTTCTTTTGTCTCCACGGTGTAAGCCAGCTTGTAAAAGAGACTCCAAAGTGCGAAACGGTTCATAATAAACGTTAGGTCGATTAGGGGAGAGCTAGTACCTAGTACACACTCTTGTCTTGCGGGATTCGAACCCACAATTGATTGACCTCAGACAGGTATAATCGTAAGCTAAAGAAATGTGGTGGTGATAACAAGTTAATCTAGTTTTCTTAAAGGTACCTTTTTGTAACATGTTCTGTGGTGAAAACAGGCTATAATATTTAATACGACAGTATAACATTACCATAAACAAGTCCACGCAGCATAGCCCTTATTAAAGAACAGGCATAATCAAAATTTCATCGCCTTTTACACAATTCAAAACGCACATTACGGTGATCGCAACAATCCGGCACTGAGCCACATAATACCAGTTCACACCATAATATTATTTATTAAAATACATTTTAATATTATCCTCCCGTCTAGGCCTAGGTCCGGCAAGTGGTATTCTTCCTTCAAGCGTCCCAACTAAAACTCAGCTTTACACTGTTCATTCCGTGCACTCCGTCGTGAGTGTCGTCTCTACTCTGCTTGGCACAAGCGATGACACAGTCATGCGAATCGTAAAAACGAGTACTAATGAATGCAAGCTGAGTATAAAATGGCTAAAGCTTATCTTGAAACAAATCTCTAGCAATTACTTTAACGATACAGAGAAAACACACAACCTCCATTAGGACAGGCGTTTAGAAAGTTCTTTCATATACAATGTGCAACTTAAACATTTCAAGTCGAAAACTGAGGGAAATACTTTCCCATCCAATGTCCCGATTTCCCAAACAGCGTTCCATTCTTGAAAGTTTCCAGACTTAGCCCGTTTGTCCTTCTGTTAACAGCAACATACAGATGAAGACGAGCGTGAGCATTGGTGCAATGATGCCGACAAGAAGAGAACCTAAGTACTCTGAGAGAAACCTATCCCAGCGCTACTTTGTCCACCACAAATTCCACATGGACTGGTCTGACATCGAACCGGAACCTCCGAGTTGAGAGGCCGGCGACTAACCACCTGAGACATAGCACGGACCTTTAATGATAAAAATTAATCTGAATCACATTTAAGATTCAGCCCGTACCGCGTATTAAACACACTCCGTCTCAGTTATAAAAACCAACCAATCAGTCAATTCTGTGCAGGGAAATAATCGCTGTTTGTTCCGAGACTAATAAAAACACACAAATACACTGCGTGGGCGGAAGGTAGAAAATGTGAATGTTAAACTTGAGGGAACGTGCAGTAACTAACGGGCCTTACTGGGTTGAATCACCGCACTGGACTGTGTTTTCTTTTTCGAGTTGCAGGAATGACGTCATACCAATCACTCACAGTATGTAGATGTTTCAAATATAGGGATTTGTGGGTTCAACTAACAGATCGGTTGATTTTGATCCCGCTATTCGGTACACGAAAAACATTTTCTGTATAAACAATACGGTGGATACTGCAGTGTTCACGGCGCAGTCATAATATTCCACCGCCAAGCCAGGGATAAACACCAATGCACGACTGGACATCTAGCCTCCCACACTCCCACAAATCGAGGCCTGTTTAACAGAATCCTAACATCGTCTCCAGTGAGACTGGCCCCGGGGTTGGTATTGGAAAATGCTTTCCAGGCTCAAGGGTTCTAGAACAGTGGTACAGTTCGAAACAAATTCCTGAGCAATTCATTCCGACAACGACCTTGCAGTTCTGAGTAATGGGTTAAAGACCGTCAAACACAATTAAGTTTTATGTCATACTATTATGTAAGTTACAGCCGAATAACTGTACAAAACATTAGGCGCTTGATTATAAAATTAACATCCTTAATTCAAGTCTTCTAGGAAGTTACGCTCTATCGTTGGTGAGTAGTTCCTGTCTGTTCGGAAGGATAGCAGTGCCTTAAACGTCAGCAGTCCACGATTGCTTCACCCTCAGAATGAAGCCAGAATGATCCTTCGAAACGTCGGGAACCACTCACCCAACGACACAGCGCCAGATTCCAGAAGAACTTAAACCTCAGCAACACCGCCGTGAGAACCTAAAATTTACATCCTCCACATTCATTTATAGGCCAGGCATTTTACACGTGCGGCCTTCCAAACGAAGAAAACTAAGGATTAAATCAAATTATAGTTGCAAATAAAAACACTTTTGTTAAGCATGAACGATGCACGCATTCCCAAGTTAATGTGCGAATACACCCCAAAATGGCCGACGAAACATAAGAGCGACCACGTAGAACCTTGAGGCAAGGACCGGTCTAATGGGAGGGCCAGCCGGCACCTGCCCGGGGCGCAAACCTATAACGGACGCTGAGACGTCTCCGGAATAATCGTATGTATTGTGCTATTAAACGAGAGTTTCCACACGCGAAAGAACTTTTCCGAAAAATCCTAAATTTGGGTAGGCGCCCTCAAGAATATTTGCCAGCCCAATCCTAAGGCCAAAAAGTTTAAGGAATGTCAGTTTGAAGACAAGCCAAATTGCTAGCCTTCCCGGGGTGCTCACATATCTCGGGCCGGCCCTCTTTGAGGCTATGGGCAATCGATTCTTGGTTTGTTTAACGACACGTTTTCAGCTACTTAGGTTGTTCGCAGTTAGTTGAGTCTCGAATTTAGTCAATGGAATGGAATGTTTAGATCATTAAACCTTACGGTATTACTAACAGGAAGCTGAGTAACGGTTCTTAGGCACGGGAAAGAAACATTTCCTCCAAGTACCTTCCAGATGTTCGACTTCTGTCAGGTGAGATTTTGCTGTTCGACGCGTTAGTTGCGCTACAGTTTTCCTCAGAATCAAATACGAGAAATCGTATCGGACAACGACGAGGAAAAATATTACCCATCTGACATGGAGGACGACGAGCCACGCCCACTTTCGCGACAGTCTTCCATTTCACAGGCTCCAAGCCTAGATTTTTCCACTAGCAGCTCTGAAGTTGAGGATGAAGTTGGTATTGTAGCAAGTCAACAACCACAACCCTCTCAGTGCACATTGCCCCCTGAACCCCGAAGGCGTGTAGTGCACATCTTTATTGGGGCACGCAACGGGAAAAGAAGTGAAGGTGGATACATAACGAGACAGACCACTCCACTTTGCGTTATGCTGCTGCTCTTCGCGAAAATTATTTTACTGGCTGTGGAGACGAATCGCTACTACCACCAGTTCTTAGACAATTCTGAGGACGGACCTTTTCTCCAAAGTGAGGTGACAAGCGCAAATGTTTGCGTAGAAGGAAGGTAGGCGGATTTGGCCATAAACTCTACGTGGACAACTTCTTTTCCTCCCCTGACCTGTTTGACGACTTGCCCAGAAAGAAATTTCCTGTTGTGGGACAGTGAAGCTACACAGAAAGGGCATGCCCAAGGACCTGAAACCCACACACTCAGACTGCAACGTGGTGGCATTCGAGTAAGGACCAGGGGTGACTTGACAAATGTGGTGTGGATGGATAAGAGAGACGTGTGCCTCCTGACAAACATTCACGATTCACCCAGAGAAGGCAATTATCGCAATGAACACGGGAATTCCATAAAGCCGGTAATTGTGGCTGATTATAACCGTCAAATGTGTCATGTTGATAATGCAGATAGGATGGCCAATAGCTACACAGCCAACCGTCGAACATGAAGTGGAGAAAAAAGCCGTTTTTCCACCTGTTGGACCTGGCCATTATCAAGAGTTACATCCTTTTATCTTCAATGTGGTGGGAAGAAATTACACAGAGATTTTCGACTCACCCTTATCAGAGAGATGCTGGTACGGGCGGGCATGACCCACGAACATCCATGTCTGTAGGGAGACCAGCCCCAGCTTCTAGTAACATCGGAAGACTGGACACACGTCACAATAAGCACCGGCCTGGCTGCAATTCCTCGAAACGGCGATGTCGCGTGTTCAGCAAGGGGCGTGACGCGAACGGTGATGTTCAATGTGTCAAGTGTGACGCAGCGCTTTGTGTGGACCGAAATTGTGTTGCGGATTACCACACAAAGAACAGCTTATAAGACATACTTTCGTCCATCCTCCGTACAAACAGTTGGAGACTCGACCACAATTTAAGAAAACGAAAAATGGATATTTACAAGTTTTTTTAGAAGCTTATCTTCTCCATCACGTAATAAGGATATTAGAGCATTTGCAAGGCATACTGAGCAATGTCTGTTTCCTTCCCCACAAAATGCTTTTTGTTTCACAAATTTATCCCGCTTAGTTCTCGAAATATTCAGGGTTTTCGAAAAGAATGCGCAAAACTTAAATACCCCGCGGAATAATTCGGCGACCTGGGACTTATAAATGGGCTTTAACTCGGCGTTTAAAGGGTTGGGAAGCTAATTACTGAGGAAGTAGCGTACGAGTAATGTCCACCAAGATGGCAGAACTGAGAAACTTTGGGAAATGTTTATATAGATTAAGATGAAAGTTGGATAACTAAATGAGGAAAACATAACTAGAAATACGGATGGAGAGGGTAGTGTTATTGTAAATATTATAAAGGGGAGTAATTGGTTTAAACACTCCTGGGTAATAGGTGTTGGTAAACAATCATTGCGGAATGCGTCCTGCAAGAAACCTGGTGTTAGCGGGTACAGCCCTCGGTATTCTGTACTGTATCATTGTATTTTTGACTCAATAATATCGTGTCATATTACTCTTCTGAATTAAAGCAGCTGAAAACAACTGAAGCAACCACCCATCAAGCACAAGTACAGTAAATCAGAATGAAGTCTACACTTAGACGAGACAAACACATATCGACCCACATTCATTAAGCACATATATAGAAGACCAAAGGCACTAAAATCAAAGGTGGGCAGAAGGTCTTTCAGTGACACGCAAAGGCCAGCAAAAATCGAAACGGGACTCACCAACACAGATCGAGGGGCGACAAATTAGGTCGTAGTAAAGTCACTTGCAAACTGTCATGCCGTCCTCTTCAGCCATTCACATTTCTTACAACAAAGTCGTTACAAACAAATAACAGCAACTTCAACAAAAAACACAAAACAAATTTAACATTCACACCTGAACGTTCTTCTGTTCAATCGCTGTCTGCTGCACCTTGCATCACAACTGTTTACCACAGCGCTCTACGTCGTGCAACGGATAAAGGGGGAACTAACAAAGCCGATCAATTGCGTACGGTAATACCTCTCGAATATTCACGAACATTCCACACGTATTGCAGCATGGTGCTACCTGAATGCGTAACTGCGCGCACACACACACACACACAGATAACCAATACCTCATTCATTCTAAAGTTTCAGTGTATGCTACACTGATTCGATCCTTATATTAAGGGATTGGATATAACACACCGACGTTTCGGTGGGTCGGGGAGCAGACAACAATAAAATGAGCGCAGTCCAATAAAAATTGCTTTCATTCCTATGCCAGCCTTCCAGCTATTAGCCATTCTTTGTACTGGCTGCGCTACTCTGATGTACCTCCAATCATGCAAATCAGATTTCAAACCAGTAGCCTGTCACTGCACTCAACAGTGCCTATGACTTACATTTGAACTACAGTAAGTTGCACCCCTCCGGTCCGCAGCTAGTCACTGCACTAACGGAGAAAAACAGGCATACTGTTCATAATCGATCTCCAGATGCCCAGCCAGTAGCCACTCATAATGTGAAATATCACGATAATATTTCAGTCGATACAAAGCATCATATTAAGGTACGATGGCTAAATGCTGGCAGTTTCTAATGAAGCCACCATCTGGCCAAACAGAAGGCTAACCAAACTGCATTGCCGGAAATATTCGATCGAGGGCAATGCCTTATTGCTGAACAAATACAGGATCCCAAATTCTTTGACACTGTATAAATTCCTACATAAAATAGTGCGTTACATTTTTCATATTTTGCCAAAACTCTTAAAATATTTTCCTGGGTCTTAATGTACCTATGAGATCACAAATTTTCCAAACATCTGGGTGCCACCTTCAAATTACTGGCGCCACAAGGGTGACAAGAAGCATGTTCCATTCTCAGGAACCACAGACATCAGCTGCTACTGCACAACATTTATTTGCCACAGTGACCTGGTGCATGGGATTTGTGAACCCCTGTCTTAGAAATCTTAAATGTAGGTTGTGTCAAAATCAAACACAAAATTACTGTTGTGTTTAGAAACAAAATTCACTCTGAACTTACACCTAATAACAGTTTTCTTCAATCAATTTCACATTTACATTTTTATATTTTATGGGACACACAAAGAAACCTGAAACACAACTCAGATGAGGGTTGCACTGCAAAATGCATTCTATGAGCGCATTCTTCTATCAACAGCTCTGAAAAGGAGTAACATGTGGGTGTTACAAAATACAGCTCCATTTAGAACAATAAAATACTACAGACTGAAGTGTAAATACAGAGTAAGTTGCATTCTTGCATATCTAAAATGTCACTGTTTAAAACAATGGAGGATGAAGACCGGCTCACTCTCCAAATGTTCAAGTCTCCTCACACCGGCATTGTCAGTCTTGAAGGAGCACAAGTATGGGCTCATGCCTTCAAACACTTCAGACTGTCTCACCAAACATGGTAACAGCAGGTTCTGTACCTGCCTTATCACTGTCACTGTATCTTCACCACTTCCACTTTTCACTGACCAGCAGTTTCTCTGTTGTCATGGTGCCTGATGTCTCAGTTCTTTCATCCTCACCCACAAAATCCGAGAACTTAATCACCGAGTTTTAAGTTTACTTCCTCCAGTTCTCCACTCCCACCCCCTTATCTTCTTCAGTCTTCATGACAGTACGCTCCAGCAAGTTTGTAATTGATTCAGACATCTTTTCACTTCCATTATACACAGCAACGGCGTTATTCATGCAGTCCAAACACCAAGGTTGTATACACAAGCTCTACACTAAGGCTCAAAATGGCATACAGACCAAATCTTAATGTCTTAAATGTGGGAAAATGTAAGATCAAGAAACTTTACACCAAAAAAAATTAAACAATGTTTACACAGGGTTTTGGCCAGGACCACACAACATGAAAATACAGGAAAACCTAAAATTCAGAGCCCATACATTGAGATTCTGCTGTACTATATACCCCTTAGACAGGTTTACTGGCCAAGCACTACACTATAAAAACAGCACATTTAGTTCTTCAATATTATCGACTTCAAATGTGACCTCCAGCTCCCTTAGTACCACAGGTTTAAAACTCCCTATTCTGGGAAAATATAGGTTAATTAAACATATATAATCAATGTCAATGTAGATGGAAGTGAGCAGTCAGCTTCATACACCAAATAACTAACTCCATGGAATAGAATTCTTCCTCAGAAACTAACAAGTCCTCAGCTAGTCAAGATACTCCCCACATCTTATGCAACCTGGAGAGTCATTACCACATTCACAAGTGCTCACCACATGTCCCCATCCTGAGCCAGATCAATCCAGACCATGTTCCCCCATCCAACTTCTGGAAGATCTATTTTAATATTATTTTCCCCATCTATACTCAAGTCATGCAAGTGGTCTCTTTTCACCAGGTTTCCCACCAAAACCCTGTATGCACCTCTCCTCTCCAAATACATACTGCACGCCCGGCTCACCGCATTCTTCTTGATTTGATCTCCCAAATAAAGCTTTGTGAGGAGTACAAATCATAAAACTCCTTGTGATATACTTTTCTCCAATCCCCTGCTCCCTCGGCCCTCTTAGGACCAAATATCTTCCACAGCATCCTATTCACAGACACCCTCAACATATATTCCTCCCTGAATATGACAGACCATGTCTCACACCCATACAAGCGAACAGACAAAATTACGGTTCTGTATATCTTGATATTTTTGGATAGCAAACTGGAAGACAAACGATCCTGCACCAAACGGCAGCAAGTATTCCCTGACTTCAACCCGCTCTTAATTTCTTTATTAATGTATTTTGATTTGTTAGGGCTCCAAACATTTTTAAAAAGATTGTTCCACATCTATGCAAAGCCTACAAACATACCTTCAGTATGATCACATTCACATGTTACCCTCTTTCTATTTCACCAGTTCACACGATGCTCAAGTATTCGATGAAGGTCACTGTCAACAACAAACATATGAAGACGCAGTTACATATCTGAATGACTGCTTTATTTCTGTAAATACACCAACCCATGTTGACAAAAATTTGGAACTTCTAATATAACAGTTTCAGACATACTGATAAAGAAGAAGGGGACACACACACACACACACCCCC
>Ga0268261_10001898_pt1 | contig 14733 bp, 8 predicted proteins | sample TergutNc150P1_FD_190353 | JGI IMG/M metagenome (GOLD analysis project Ga0268261, IMG submission 190353) | Nasutitermes corniger P1 segment gut microbial community from laboratory colony in Florida, USA - Nc150 P1 (SPAdes) (version 2) | ecosystem: Host-associated > Arthropoda: Insects > Digestive... | reverse complement strand
AACCCTTTGGCATACTACTTTTTATAACACATGGCGCACCTACAAATACTAATTTTTTAGGCGAAAATGGCAATCTTGTACATTTATATTTTATTCATGCAAAATTAATTTTTAAAAGAGCGTTTTATCAGCTTTCAAACAGTGAAAGACATGTCATGCCATCTACTGACAGAAGGCTAGAATTAAAAGCGAAAGACATCGATGGCTCAGACCGTCTCACAGCCGGCTGTGTATGCCAATGGGTTAAACAATGTGATGTAATTTGGCAAATAAATTAATTTATTCACAGAAGCAGAAATCTGAAACATGTTACAAATATCATGACTGCCTATAACAGCTACAATACTGACAATAATGGCAAATGTATAATGGTTACAATTTCATTTACACAAATTTGGCTTTCTAATATAATACAGAAAAATATAAAATGTTTACTAATACAGAGTTTCCTGTATAAACTCCATTTAGTAAAAGTACCTATAATGATTAAATGTTAACAGTGTCTAACAGAACTGTCAGCATTACTGTAAGGCTTCATTAACCCTTAGGCTACTAATGTCATATATATACGGAGCGCATATTCTTGATGTTTCTAGATCACACACAATGACGCACCACAGTCGGTAGGACTCCTCTGGATGAGCGATCAGCTAGTCGCAGAGACCTCTACCTGACAACACACGACACTCACAACAGACAAATATTCATGCCCCCAGTGGGATTCGAACCCAAGATCTCAGCAGGTGAGCAGCCTGTGGCTGCTCGCCTGCTGAGATCGTGGGTTCGAATCCCACCGGGGGCATGGATATTTGTCTGGTGTGAGTGTCGTGTGTTGTCAGGTAGAGGTCTCTGCGACGAGCTGATCGCTCGTCCAGAGGAGTCCTACCGACTGTGGTGCGTCGTGTGTGATCTAGAAACATCAAGAATATGAGTTCCATATATATATGACATTAGTAGCCTAAGGGTTAATGATTTAACCCTTAACCTGCTAACGTGGAGAAAATGGTGAGCTAATAATGCCAGCAATTAGCAGATGGGATTTAATTCAGCATTTAAAGGGTTAATAGAACAAGTGAGCAATGATTTAAGGTGAGTTCAAACAAATGCTCCCTTTATAACTTGGGAATCTGATGTCTATTGGGTTAGTGATTACTGAATGCACATCACCACGAATATCAAAACTCAACAGGTAGCTTATCTCATACCATTATCTCATCTATGGCTACTCTGGCAATTCTTCTTGCATCAAAGGATATCCATATATACAGAAGCAACAACATTTAAACGGACACTTGTAAAGCTGAATGAGTTACCAGGATGTAAACTTTCACAGTTTTTAATAACAAAATTTACTTTACATTACATCTAAATATTCAGTTCATAGCTCACAGGAACAAAGTTTGCTACACTCATCAGAACGGCCAACCTGTGAATGCTCTGAAGGGGAAAATAGCAGTTTAATGTGGTAATCACACTGCACACACAAAAAAACTCCATGGAAAAGGTGCAGAATTTTTAAGTGTCAAAGATGGCAGTACATGTACTAACCACTAGGTTTCAAAGGGTTAGAAATACGCATAATCCAATGGAAAGATCATACAGCACTTCAACACAGAAAAATTACAGATCCAACATCAACCTGTCAACAGTTTCTATAACAATGAAAATGATCCCCTGTTACCAGTAGCTAAACCTGTCAACAATTTCTATAACACTGAAAATGATTCACTGTTACCAGTAGCTACTATTATATAATTCAGACATTTTCAAATGTCAGCAATTTTTCTAAGACTAGAGGAACACAGTCATTAACAAGAAAATAAAAATTATTCCATTCAAACAAAACTTTCAGAATGTCACTTATTAAATGTAGTACTCACTACCGCACTCTAATAACTAATCTAAAAAAAAACAGGGCCCAACTGCCATACAATCTTACACCAACCCAGCAATCTCCTTCCCCTTCTATTGTATTCCCTTCCTGCCATTCTTCTTCCCATATCCTAGTAGTGGAGTACTGGGTTTCCTCAAGCATGATGGGAACTAGTTACTATTTATATACTTAAGCTGCCTGCTTAAGCAAGAGATTTCAAATGAGGTACAACTTGATCTACCTCAATCAAATTCTAACCCACCATTCCATGGGATACAATCCCCACTGCCTGACACTGATCTCATAAACTAATTTTGATTATATTTGGTGAAACATATCTCTTAGTCATAACAAAGCTAGTGCCAAAATTTCAAGTGTATTTTCTAACAAGTTATAGTTGCCACAGATATTCAGACACCCTGGAGTTCTACAAGAGTTTCAGATGGGCAAAGAAAGTAAACATCACAAAAGTTCATTCTTATGAACAATCTGAGTTGTAATTTTACATGTTACTGACGTTACAAACTGGAACATACATTTGCGTCCCACAAAATTCTTTCCACTTGTTAAATTACACATTACATAAGATATTTACATGTGCGGCCTCTGTCTTGTCACTAAATGGGTTTTCTAGAGATACTGATCTTTACATCTCTGAGTTTCAACTCCTCCAAGTCCAAAGAATTCATGAACTTCCAGTTTCAGTACAATACACCACCAATGAATACAAACCTCTCCCTCAAATGTATGTAGCCACATCCTTGGGCACGTATAGACCATACTGTTGTACACTTCATGTTCCCATACCATCTCACACCTGGTCAGGCAGTAGAGACGGAAGAAATAAGAACGCCGTTGATTGTCCTTCACCAAACACAAGATACCTGCATCACTCCGTCTCCAGGTTGAGTGATCAGGTGGGTCTGTCACAAACAACTGAATAACTGCTGTAGCCAGAGTCTATAAAAACAACCAAGAAAATGCCCATATCAACCAGGAATTGTAATACATAAAGTTAGAAGTTATATTATACCCACTCTATACAAGAAAGCTCTACTGTTGTCAGAGCATACACTACTGAACAATGAGACTCTACAGACTGTCCCATATAATACTGAACTGAACAGATCATACTAGTACAGGAATGAAACAAACTCCCTGATCACAGAACCCAAGTTAATGTGTGGGCACAAGGTTGCTGATTCTATTCACCTTCCATCCTTCAGAATATAGAATATAAACATGTTACAGCTGTGGACACTGTAACAGGGTGATGGGCATACACTAACAACTCCTTCCCATGAAAGAGGTTTTAGGTTATTAAACTGATGATAATGGATCACTTCGTGTAATTCTATGAAGCAGCAATTTGAATCAGAACTGGATAAAAATCTGTCTGAAAGACAATGAAGATCAGAATGTATGATTGTGGAAACATTAATATTATATGGGACTTACAAACACAGTTCTTTTGGAAGCCATTAGTTACACACCATGAACAACATAAACTTACTTACTCACTCCATGGAGCAGAGTCCTTCTTGAGAAGCTAACCAGATTTCAGCTGGTCATGAAATTCCCCGCATTTCATGGAACCCGAAGGTTCATTACCACATTCACAAGTGCCCGCCACCTGTCCCTATCCTGAGCCAGCTCGATCCAGTCCATACCCCCACATCCCACTTCCTCAAGATCCATCTTGATATTAACCTCCCACCTAAGCCTGGGTCTCACAAGTGGTCTCTTTCCCTCAGGTTTCCCCACAAAAACCCTATACACACCTCTCCTCTCACCCATACACACTACATGCCCCGCCCACCTCATTATTCTTGGTTTTATCACCCAAACATTATTGGGTGAGGAGTAGAGATCAATAAGCTACTCATTATATAGTTTTCTCCACTCCCCTGTTACCTTGTCCCTCCTAGGCCCAAATGTTCTCCTCAGCACCCTATTCTCAACACCCTCAGCCTACCTTCCTCCCTCAATGTCAGCAACCAAGTTTCATATCCATACAAAACAACATGCAAAATTATAGTTTGGTATACTTTAATCTTTAAATTTTTGGATAGCAAACTGGAAGACAAAAGATTCTGCACCAAGTGATAGCAAGCATTCCCTGACTACAGTCTGTTCTTGATTTCTTCCTGCATAGAATTTGGATAAGTTAAGGTATAAACAACATAAACACTGTGTTTAAATGTTATAGCATAAATTCTTTACAGTACCCTTGGTACACTTTCAGGCCTTTTGACATTACAGTACACCAGAATGTATCCATCTCATGTTGTGAAAACATGTTACAGCTTCAAGATTCATTCAAAAGTCACTAATGATCTATCTGTTGATCAGAAACTTGATTTTGGCATGTAGGACCTTCTTTCTACACCACTTTATATCCAGCAGATGCCAAATAGCTATACATTCTTGCTAGCAAGCCCTGTTTTGTACAGCTAAAAACTGCAAAGAATGAATTTATCTATATATTTTTATCCTTACGTTCTGTGACCATGCATGTTAACCACACATTTACAGCACACACTTCAGAATTGTTAACAAAAAGAATAAGAAAATAACAACCTTGTCCAATGATACAGTAACTGAACTTCTCAGTTTGTTTCACAGATACACTGGAACTGTACGGAGTCACCTCTGGGATTATATTGTTTCGAAACACAATATAATCCCAAAATTTGCCAAAATTAATATCCCAAACACCTCCCCAGATTAAAAAAATATGCAACACAAAGCATCTATTTTAAGATTAAAAAATGAAATTAAATACTTGTATATTAAGCAACAACATCTCAACCAACAACTTTTAAAACTACACCTACTCTTAGCTAATTCACAGAGTCACCTGTTATCAGCATGAAAGATGGAAAGAGGCAGAATTACTCATGCAACAGCATTGCTGAGATGCCACTTCATCACTCTGAGGCTAATTTTTTTTGTTTACATTATCTTTAAAAACATTTCAGTAAAAAACTATCACGATCCTCATTAAATCCAATTTCTTTATCATACTCTACTTTATAAAGTGATCTATACAGAAATGCTATAAAATTTCACATAAAAGTAGCCTATATATTTACTTATATTCATAGCCATGGGGATTTAAAAAATGTCTATGCATCAGTTATTTTTACATAAAATGCCCGACAGTCAAAATGTTAAGAACAAAAACTACAACTGACAAGCAGTAGGCAATAAGTGTGGGATGGTAAAAAATGATATGTGCATGAAAAGTAAAATGCCTATAAAAACTCTGATACCTGTCTGATATTATTCCTTACAAAACACAAATGTCAGTGCTTAATCAAACAAACAAAATTTCTATCACTTCCCCTAATATGAGACAGCACAAAATGATTAAGTTTCCTTTCATACTATAGCATTTGAATTAATAATTTCACTTGTATTAATATATTTGAAGCAGTTTGCCTTTATGGTCATTTATTTACACCAAACCACATCGAGAGACCTAAGCACATAGAACACAGTGAATTACTTACCTGACATCTATTTCCCAACAGGCGATGTACCTGTTCATTTTCATCGCGTGCCAGTAGTATGGAGCCGGAATTGTCAGTTTCTGCCCTCATTTTTTATAAAACTGGTTTCTGCAAATAATTTCTTAAATGTTAAATAAATATGTTCTGTGAGTTTACACCTAATAAGAATCCTTAAATGTAACATTCTGAAACCAAAGTCATTAATATAATGGCCTTCTGCCAAGTTGACATAGTCTTCTGAAGCTTTCAACTCTGTACATTCTTGCAGTCAATTTCTTCTTTTTATTCCAATTGAATGCACACACACTAAATACATTTATTTATCACCTATTACCTCCTACATGTTTCAGAGTTTGTTACACCATCTTCGGGGAGACCACTGCATTATCTGCTCAAAAACTATACGCTTTTTGCAATGTTGTTACATAGGCTGTGCTATAGAATACAAAGTATACCCTGTTTTTTTTTAAATTTACAATGCCTGTTACAATGTTTAAATCAGTATGTGGTTTGTTCTAATGTTTTAAACACTGCAATAAGCATTGCAAATTAAAAAAAAACATGGTATACTTTATATTCTATAGCACAACCTATGTAACGACACTGCAAAAAAAAGCATATAGTTCTTGAGCAAATAACGCAATGGTCTCCCTGAAAATGGTGTAGCAAACACCACAACACATAGGAGGTAACAGGTGACAATTATATGTACTTAACATATTCTGTAAAAAAAAAAAGAAATTTATGGTCTTCTTAATTTAAACACACACAAATACATCAATAAAGAGTTATACGTAAGGAACTGCCCTTATTATCAACAGTCTATACGATCATATATGCAAATATGAAATGTCATTTCAAACATTCATCATACAAGCACCTGGGAATCAACAAAACCTTTCCCTCAAAATACGATCTACTGTAAAACATGCTCTTAATAACGCTAATATGCAGCAGTAAATACAAAAATTAGGACATGTTAAATGTAAAAATATTTTCGTTCCTCTAAGTAACCTAACAGACGACTGCATTCTCGACATATTAATGGCTGAAAAGTGACTTACAACGTAAATGGTATTGTTCTGCGTACTGTTCCTAACACTCGCTATTCGCAGTGTTATTCACGCCACTATTCACACAACCCAAAACGTAAAATAATAAAGAGCAGTATTTCTTTCGCGCCGTACTTTACCTTTAGTTTCCACTTCCGATCAGCCTGAAAAATGTCTACGTCATGAAATATTACTTCCGAAAATATTACATTCTGCTGAAATTTAATAAAATGCACTGACTCAACTTAAAACAGATAAACCAGCACGCACATATGACGCATTCATATTAAATTAGAATTGTTAATACCTAAATCAGCTGACGTTATTCACCCTACTCCCACAGCAACATTGACTCACAATTCTAATCACAGACCACTAATCATAACACAGACTGTAAACGTAGTCATGGATGGTCATGTACATATACCATGGATGACTACGATATTAATCCGTGGTTACAGATTCAATTCAATTCAATTCATTTCAATTTATTTCTCTTTCCATAGATCCATTACAAGGTGTAAACCACAAGGATGTAGAAAATAGTCATAGAATACATCAAAATATACAAAGTTCATCAATACAGTTGGATACTGTGTAAGTCAGTGGATTTACATATTTATACAAAAAGGTACATTATAAATGAATAACATAGTTCGCAATGATAATGTTCATTATTATACATTTGCGGTAAGCAAGAATATTTAAAAGTATGATTATACATAATATAGAGGATTAGAATTACTGCTTAAATATATTTACAGTAAGTGAAAAATAGTTAAAACGAGATCAATAAAATAAAGAATTGAGATGAATCCTTATGCGAAATTGTAAAATTTTTCCAATGAATAAAATGAGTTCTCAAGTAAAAATTTCTTCAGGAGAGATTAGAATTTTTTGTGTTATTAATCTAATTTTGTATATAAATAGGAAGACTATTGTATATCTTGACACTCATATAGTGCACCCCAGTCTGAAAATTCTTTAAATTAGTCGAAGCGTAATGAAAGTAAAGGTGTTGTCGAGTACCATAATTGTGAGTCTCATTATTTGTGATGAAAAGTTCCTTATTTTTTATAACAAATCTGAGGAGGGAAAAAAATATAAAGAGAAGGGAGTGAAAGAATTTCAAAGCTGGTAAACAATTTTCTACACTGATCTTTACTCCTACTCCCCGTCATAATTCTTATTATTCTCTTTTGTAATCTAAAAACTCTTGTTCTGGGCACTATGTGACCCCCCAAAAATTACGCCGTATGAGATTATAGAGTGGAAATGTGAGTAATAAATTGCTTTCAACATATGTGGAGACATAAACGGCTTTACTGCCCGCATGGCAAAACATGCAGAACTTAATTTAGGTAAAATTTTGTCTATGTGTGTTTTCCAAGATAGAGTGTTGTTAATGTTTAAGTCCAAGAAGTTTAGGTCATTCACTTTGGATATGTAATTATTTTCATAAGTAATGTTTATATCTGAGTCATTTAAACTCTTACTAGAGAACTTAATAAAATTAGTTTTACTAATGTTCAGGGAGCGTGAATTTAGTTGAAACCACTCAGATATTTAACGAAAGGTTGTATACACAGTTTGCGTGACTGCAGGCACCCGCCGAGAAGCACATAAAAATTGCACTGTTGTGGTGTATTATGCAGCGAGTAGTGGCATTTTCTCACCCATGTCTCGGGACCGCTTTCGGTCACTACTCGCTACGTAATAAACTAGAAGAGTGCAGTCTTATATACACAGATTGGGTGGCAAAGAGTCAACTTGAGAATCCCTTGTACCTATTTACGTGGTCGGTGGTATTGAAAACTGTGTGCCATTTGCTACACAGAGTCGGAATCGTTTTAATGTGCACCGCTCAGTTCGTCGTATGTTCAGCGTCAGGAAGGCGACTTTCGAACCCAACATAGTTCATTAAAAGATCATAATTCAGTTGTCTTGTTAGAAGTGACAGGAAAGTTACCATCTTTGTATAATATAAATACGAATAACTTTCTCATTATAAAACCAATTTGCGTCTACAAATTGTGTGTAATAAGTACATTCCCTTCTCGTACGTGTGTCGTCGGCCGACATGGAGCAGAGGGAAATGTATTATTATGTATACTTTGTGTGTGCAAATTGCTGGTTTATGACAAGAAACTTCATATTGCACGGAATGTACATCAAAATACGAATAATTTAACTCTCAAGGACATGGCTTCGTACGTAACGGGGGCGGGTGGTGCGGCTGCCCCGGACATCAGTCTAAGGGGCGGCAAACTGAATAGTTTACATGAAAGGAATTGAATTTCGGCGCCAAAAAGTTTTTAATTTATTGAGACCAATCACAAGAAAGTCAATAAATGTGTTTTTTTTATTTAAGTTCATAAATTTCTATTTCTGACGACCATTGTGATTACTCTCCTCAGGCGCCAAAAGACGTCTGTCACAGCATCAACATGGAGGGGAGTGTCAAGTAAAACCATGTGGCTGTGATTGCCCTTCCCAATTGCGGAAAATCCCATTCTCAGAATTTCAAACTCTTAAAACCATTGAAAATTTTTCGAATGTTCACCTATCCAGAAATTAAACATTATAAGGAACTCTGGAAGGTTGAAGACAGGGCTCAGTCAGAACGCCTGAAAAGTGTAAGGTCTGAAGCTGCTATCAAAACAGTATGGGAGTGGATTCGCCGGAATCTGTTCTGGAAATAGAAGATCATGTCCCGAAAGCTGAACATATCGACCCATTCAAGTCATGTCTCATCAGGGATGATCTCCACATGACAGCGCACCTCTGCTCAAAATGACACCTCCTTACTCTTGCTTTGAAGTAAATCTGACAGACAAGAGCAAAGCGTCTCCTCCAGTGGCACACCGAGAATGGGCATGAAAACATCCTCTTTATGGACGAAAAGATTTTCACCATAGAGGAGCAGTATAACAACCGGAACAACAAGATTTATGCTCAAAAGTCCCTTGAGGTGCATTCTGGGGGTGCAGGGAGGCCATCACCCTTCCTTCTTCATGGTTTGGTGGGAGGTGTCCCATCAGGGGGTGACACATCTTCATTTTTCAAAACAGGGCTGAAACTGGTGTCCAAATGCATCAAGAGGACATGCTACAAGTAGTTGTGAAACATCTTAACATGACCTTCAGTGGTCAGGATTGGGTCTTCCAGCAGGACTTATTTCCTGCCCAAAAGGCCAAGACAACTCAGAAGTGGCTGCAGAGGAACCTTCTGGCCTTCATCAGCAGTGAGAATGGGCTTTCAGGGAGTGCATACCTCAAAACCCTGGACAATAAACTGTGGGCTGTTTTGGAGGACATGGCATGCCGAAAGCATCACAACAGCCTGGAGAGCCTGAGGAGATCCCTTGTGAAGGCAGCAGCAGAGATCCCCCTGGAGATGGAGCGTGCAGCAACAGCAGAGTGGCCAGAGCATCTCAAGGATTGCATCAAGGCATAGGGCGGCCATTTTGAGTGACATTATTATAAATGAAAACTTAAAACTATTGCAAATAAATTATTTGGTTTAAAAAGTGGAATGTTTTGTTTAATTTTCCTTCTAGATCACATTGTACTTGTAACAGAACTTATGGCAACACCTAGTAAATAATGGGAAGGAAATATCAGTATCTCCAATGACTGAAATAGTAGTTTGCAAGAAGTTATAGATATACATCCAGGCAAAATTCTGATTATTTTCTTTTTTAGCTGAAAGACCCTATTATTTTCTGGTGAAATGCCTGAGAATATAATGGGGGTCCATTATTGAGTGTAAGAAATTCTGTAATTCAAATTTGATGTCAGTTATTGCATTGGTGTACAGCGCTTCCTTGACTTATAATATTTACTAACTCACTTAAAAATAACTTATATGTGGGTTGTGCCCTTGTAAACATTATTGATTCTTGTTGTTAAGTGTAAAGTGTCTGTTTAATTGAAATTTAAAATTAAGAATAGCAAATCTTAATATTTTTCATCATCCATGCATTACTGCACAATCTATTAGAATCCAACCAGAACAGCAAATTTCTGCCTTCACATGGTTATATTCATGAAAAATCCCCCAAAAATACAAGTGCAATGCCCAAAGTTAAGAACTTACAGGAAAAAGGGATTAAAAGAAATAAAGACACATGAAATATGATAATGTATACATTAATAATTAATAAGCACAAAATAATTTGTATCAGTATTAATCGGGTTGGTTTTATTATACATTCCCCTTAAGTATTATAGCAGAAGTGATGGGAGATAAAATCTTTGATACTTTAAAACCTGGATAAATCTTTTCATTCTTGGATACCAATATGCAAGGAATTTTCCTCCAAAACAGGCCTGTTTGTCAAGTTTAAAGACTTGCTGCTAAATGCAGTTCTTCTCCTCAAGTAACTTGTTGAAATGCTCTGGGAATATAGTGTGCCTGTTCAAAGAAAGGAGTTCCAGAACCAAATATATTCTCAAAATGATCAGATACTTTTTTACTGCAGTTATGTTTCTCATACTGACTTCCTTTAAAGAAGCATATTTAACTTATAGGCTCATTTCATAATGTTTTGCTTTGTGTACTGGTGAACTTTCACAGAGGTGGCAGCCCTATTTATTCCCCATCTTACATTGTCTGGTGTTCAGTCTGTGTCCAGCACTGTGTGTGTTGAGATTTTACCACTATGCTGTGTGCTGTTATTTACATGGCGCTTTTTAACACAGGATATATTTTACAAAACTTTCTGTGACAATTCTTCCATGACATAGTACATACTTTGTGAGGTAATGCAAATGAATAGTCTTTGTTCAAAGGAAAACATTTCACACACAATCTACCAACCTTATCTTCATGAAGTATGGCATAACTGAGCTGCCATATCAGATATCAGAACAGATAGGATGATATAAAGCATGGTACTTTACTTGCATAACCAAGCTCATATTTCCATGCACTGGCAACAAAGATTAGTGCAACCTGCTGAAGAATGAAAATGGAGTCATCACGTAGATGTCTGAGTAAGAATGGCTGGGAAGAGACTGCATAAAAAAAGACATCTGTCTGTTTTATTTATGATAATTCTGTAGCAAGCATAATGGACCCATTATTTATACTGTTCCTATAGGAGTGCATTTTATCTCATAAATAATAATTCAAGAGAAAAGCTGTTGTTACTGTGATCCTGAAGGTTCCTGTTATAGCCATATTAATATATTCATTGAATATTGTTCTTTCTGGGAGGCTAAAGTAAGTAAGAGATTTTGAAGGCTGATCATTGTTTGGTTCAAAGTGAACAAAAAAGTGGATCCCAGAACACGTTGGCTAAGATCTCTGTTCCATTCTAACTCTCATTTCTGAAACACAAAATTTTGCAACACATGTTTCTGAATAACCTTATGTGCACAATGGGAATTTAAACATTAAATTTACTTTCTCTGAAAATAGCTAGACACCTCTTAAAGCTGAGATAACTTTGTGACAACTCAGATAGGGCAAAAAGAGTGCTTTTGAAAACAAATGTCTTTTTTTAATTTCCTGACTACTAATTTGTGGTCTTCCATGTTTGCAAGAGTTACCAAATTGTAATTCCATTTGAAGTGTCTTGATGTCTGTTATGCACAGAAGGATGAATTACTACATGCATCTTATTCAGCAGTGTTGTTTCTTGAACATGCTTTTTATTGCAGTGTTTTATCACAACAGTTCCACTGACATACACAGTTTTTTTAATACTGAATTTAAATTATTTAAAAAACTTCCTTCAATCAAATCTGGATGCCATCTCTACTTAAGTTATTTACATATCAATATGATAACAGTCAGGCCCAGCTCTTAGGAGTGGGCATGGTGGACGGTTACAAAAGGCACTGAGATTGAGGGGGCACCACAATTTCAGCATTTCTTGAACAATTATTAATACTTGTTTCTTTAACAATGCAAAGCACAGTGTGAATAATGAGATGCTGAGTTCACTTGTTTGGGGGCCTAATTTTCCCAAGACTGCCCTGATTAAAGATATAGGAATATTTGTATCTGTAAAGTGTTTGTGAATGTAAATATCAGTGTAAATTTCTCTTTTTAAAATTAAATACCAAGTTCCTCAGTTTAATGTTACAGAACACTGTAAGACAGATTTCACTTTTTCAAACACACAGCATTAATTTAAAAGAAATGTACCATTTCTGATCTGTCCAATAGTTCAGTAGACTACATCTTCCTTAACTACTCTCCACACAGTTTCTACTGAAGTAATGTGGAGTGCCCAATGCACAAATTGCCACCTCAATTTTTCCACCACCACTCATATACCAATATGCTTGTAGCAGAACCAAGTCTGAGCTCGATTAATATTAAAGCCTGGCAGCAGTTTCATTTCTTTACCCTTTCCCTTTTTTAGATTTGATCATTAAGAGTGCCAAGATCCAGTGCTTATCATTTTAAGGAAGCTGTGACTCATTTCTTTAGAAATGAACGATCCTCTAAGCACTCAACACAGAAGAAAACAAAAGAAAATTCATAGATTTACTTAATACACATAATGTGAATGTAAAGTTGTCCCTGTACACACCATGAAGGCATATAGGGGGTGGAGGTATAGCTCCACTCATTTGTAGCCCTACCACTAGAAGGAGATGTTGGCGCAGCCATATGCCATCTACCATTTTATCCCCGGAAAAGACTCCGCAATACCCATGGAGGCTGAGTGGGACCTGGTGTTGGTCTGGATATTTTGGACAACTGGTAAATCTCTTGTCTTTCACAGGATTCGAACCTCAAATCATACAGCCTGTAGCTTAGTCACTATAATGACTGTGCCATCCCGGCTCATTTTGTAAGTACCCATAACAACACTAATTCAAGATTATTTATTAAAACTTGTTAGATTCCTGTATAAGTTGTTCCCACCTGTGCATGGTCAGGAATGTGGCTGCTGTGTAAATGTTTTTCAGTTCTGGGATTCTCCCTGTATTTTTTGTAGCACTCCATGTGATCTCCCTTCTGTTTCTAACAAAAGAAAGACACACAGTTTTTACAAAGTTGTTCAGTTAAATTGTAAATTGGTCTGTGTATGAAGCTGATTCTGTAGAATAGTTTTGAAATATAATTATGCTCCCTAAAACAAGTGAAATTCATGATGAATCACTGATGTGGTATTACTAGATAGTAACACTACATTAACACAAACATCACCATTGTTGCAGTAATCAACACTATATCACTGATTACCAGCATCCTTGTTGCCAGGTTATTATTGGATAGTCCTTGTTGGTTTGGTTCATCCACAGCATTACTGCCATAGTTACTTATAGCAGGATACCAAGTTTCTGTTGGATTTTGAGGAACTGAAACTGCACCACTAGAAGTGACATGCCAAGTATCACTTCCAAAATCAGAATTGGATATTTGAATGTTGGTCGAAGGTGTCCAGGCAATGCCTCGTCCATAACTTGATGGCCTGCTGTTAGGAACTTTGTCCATTGTAGGGTATGTTGATGTGGGAAGAGAAGGAAGTGCCATTTCTGATGGAGAATGAATGCTGTGACTGATGCTGGATTCTGATGACTGTCCAGGCATCCATGATGGTTTACTCTGCTCATTGTTTGGTTTAACAGAGTCATATGGTGGAGTGTTGCTGCTGATGCTAATACTGCTTGTATCTGAAAATGGTATCAGGACATTCTATGATTGTAACATTGCTAAATTAATTTTTATTTTCAAACTGACTGTCTTCCACATAGTTTCCAAATTAAATGATGTATTTCGTTGTTGTGCTGTTAGTGCATTGTAACACAATCTTATGTTATCACGTGGGAACGTACAATAAGTTTTTGTTAAGTCTCTAAAATTATGTGAAATTTTCAGCCCAGAATGTATACTGATTGATTCATGGGATATTTGATGATGCTCCTTCATCTGTAGAGTATAAAGCACTCTATTAGAATATTCTTTTTTATACGTTAGAGGAATACTTCAATAGATAATACGTGTGGTTAGATAAACGAGTTTGAATAGAGCTTTCCTGTATGTCATCTTGTTCTTATCTGAATGCTATTTTAAATGTTGTCTTCTATTATTTATTTCATCTATGTATTTGAATTGTAAAATTATTTTTTTTATATTATTCTGAATAGGCATTACACATTTATTATATAATCTTGTCTCTGTCATTGTTTCTTTTTTAATTATATTCTATGTAAATGTTTGACTTACACAATTCTGAATATCATACCTATATGTGTGTGTGTGTGTGTGTGTGTGTGTGTGTATATATATATATATATATATATATATATATATATATATATATATATAT
>Ga0268261_10001897_pt1 | contig 14734 bp, 5 predicted proteins | sample TergutNc150P1_FD_190353 | JGI IMG/M metagenome (GOLD analysis project Ga0268261, IMG submission 190353) | Nasutitermes corniger P1 segment gut microbial community from laboratory colony in Florida, USA - Nc150 P1 (SPAdes) (version 2) | ecosystem: Host-associated > Arthropoda: Insects > Digestive... | reverse complement strand
AGTAGTAGTAGTAGTAGTAGTAGTAGTAGTAGTAGTAGTAGTAGTAGTAGTAGTAATAGTAATAATAATAATAATAATAATAATAATAATAATAATAATAATAATAATAATAATAATAATAATAATTCCGGTATGTTGAAATGTTCGTTAGTAGTATGATGACAAAGTTTCAAATAAGATGAAGGCTTTCAAATTAATATTTTGCACAGCGGTGATTGCTGTAACTGTGGTCGCTCTGTACGTTGTGCCACAGAGAATAAGCTGGGTGGGTTACAATTCGTAAATTCAAAAGTTTCATTACAAACGTTTCAGACCTAACACACTTTTACCCAGTGAAATCCAGGCAAAAATATGTTCGAATTATCTAAAGCACCCCTTTTCGCTCTGTTTTCTCTTAAAATAAACTAAAATGTAATGAACGTTCTTATTTCTAACAGCAAAATTATGAATATATGGCCACGTTCACATAACACGATGTGCAGCTCAGATCCACCGTGTTTTATGGACAACAGCACCACAATAAACCCGGTCAATGACAACAATTGTGTACTCCGGCGTTATTTCGACGACATGTTGCGGCTTGACAGACCATCAGCGGGTTGACCAAAAATGTAACACTTGGTACACATATATGTAAAAAAACAGATCCCAACACCAATCACGCCCAAATCCACCGATACAAAAATTTCAGAAGAAAAACACACAGTTGTAATGTTAGTTGAGATCTCCATTTCCGTATAACAGTGTGCATATTCGTACTTTCTCGGTCAACTTGACGGTGTCCAATCAGGCCAAAACACTTCCTTCAGTGTTGGAATAAACAACTGTTGTGTTTGAATGGGCTTACTGTGAATTTTATTAACTGGTCCTTTCCTTATCTGCAGAGCAAAGCAATCGCTAAAAGCACTGAAAAATTAAAATTCCTTCATGAGTTCGGCCGCTGCAGGCAAATAGGGAGACGCCATTTTTTGTTATATACCTAAGTCAATTTATATATATATATATATATATATATATATATATACCTAAGATAATTTATGTGGAGACGTTTGTAGTCCATACTACAGCCTAAAAAATTAAAATTGCAATAGAATAAACGGAAATATAACCAGAAATTTTGGAAAAAGAGGCAACAGATCTATCTAAAGTTGTGGCTACATATTATAAAAGATTCACGCTTATATTTGACAGAAGGAACCTGGGGAGACCATTAGAGAGATGTCAAGACGTGCGAGACTGGTGGCCTAACTCCATCCTAGCTATATGGACGGTGCTTATATTTGGTACTTAAACATGTGTCTTGAGGAAGGAAGACAAGAAAAGATTAGAAGATTGACAGAGGAGATTCCTCATACTACTGGCAGCAGTTACACGAAAATGGTGAATACCTAATCAGACAATGAGAGACGCGCTGTGACGTAGCTTACTGAAATAATGGATTACGTTAAAAAAGAGGAAGTAATTGGATAAAGTAAAATTACTAGAGCATCTTGCTATGACAGATGACATGCGGAATGGCGCAGTCGGTGTCGTGACTAGGTTATGACTTTCACGACAGAGGAAACGTGCTTTTATTCCTGTCAAGGAAACAGATTTTTCTTAAAAATTTTCAGACTGGTTGTGGGAAACATGCCATCTCCTAATGAATGGACAGAGAGATTGTGCATGCGAGTAAAGCTGTCCGGGCGTGAGGCTTACCGTACGTATTCAAATAGCGCCACCGTTAACAAACAGTACAGCTATAACTGCTCCTCCATATGCATTTATAGCGGGAAGAAGGACAGTTTTATTTTACTGTTATAGACCTCGGAAAAAGTTTGTGTATAAAAGTCTCAATTTCGGAACGAAATCTGCTGGCCCTAATTTTGATTAGGAGTAACAACAATAAACCCGTTACACTATTCTTAATTTAACTTATACTTGTTTAAACACTACTGTCTCAGCTGCCGGTGTTATAATTTATTGCAAGGTAAAGGATTATTAGCCGAGTGGGAAAAGCTTAATTTATTACCGGCTCTTTAAGTCATAGTCACGAGAAGAAAGATGAAAACTGACAAAAAAATTAAATAAAATGAAACATCTGTCCATAAGTGGCGAGGTAGGTAGAAGGTGTAAGAGTAGCACAATTTTCTGTGCTCATTTTACATATTTCACGATGTGTGCAACGCAAATTAGTAAGGCATTGCACAGTAAAAATTAATAAGAAAAATAATTATCATTTATTTCCTTCAGTGGTTTATTTTAAAAAGCTGTCAGTAATTAAGACCGCAAGTAGTTGAAAAAGGCGAAGTGACTGTAATAAATTCGAGCAATCCTTACCCAAATATGGTACTAAACCAGCTTCATTCCAGGAGACGGAGGAAAACTACGATATACCTCAGTCATGTCCTAACCGATATGAGAAAAAAGCATCCTTCGAAAACGAGTAACAAAACAGAGTTATAATCATTACGATCCAAGTCATTTAGTTTCATTCTCTAACAGCTCCTGGTCCTTCACTTGTACTAAAATCACAATATTTACGTTTAAACTTGCGAAAAGCATAAAAAAATAATTACGGTATAAACGTGTAGACCATTCGTGAAATTGAAAAAGCTCTTTCGTCTTTAACAAATCACAACCGTTTCAGTTTATATGACGAATACATTAATTTATTTATACAAAGAAGCATAAATTGAAAATGTATCTGAACGTTATGCCGTGCTAAAAACTCTGTAATATCTACTCATGCTACTTCACAATTCAATTTACTTCAAATGCATTAAATCAATTACATGAAATACTGAATAAAATGGGTAAGTAAAACGCGAAAAAATATATCACCGTGGAAGTAAATGTACATAAGCCCTTAAATGTGGAATAGTCGGTAACGGTCATGTGCAGTGTCGACCACCAGCTGCTAACAAACAAATAACACTGACAGCATAATACAGAAGGCAGCATTCAGTTCCACTACCCTTGCTGCAGTGTTGTATAATTAAAGATTACCTTATGCAAAATGGTCATTGTGGCAAGAAAATTCTTGCACATTGTCAGAAGTGAAGTGAATAACTGCTGTTGTCATGTCAGGAGGGGCTGGAATTGTTGTCATTTGAAAGCACAATCTAATATTTTTTTTTTTGTAGAAGAATATTCAGGACTGTACCTTATAAAATCATGTTATAGTAAATCACATTTTTATATTGAAGAGAAAAGTACTTAATGAAAACAATAATACTGAAATATGCGGTTAGGTTATTTTTTTTACAAAACAAATTCTAGTGAAACTGCCGAATACACGAAGATCAAGAAATGACAATAAATACATATGGAGGCAAAAGAATTAGGTGGTGAAGACCGCACATAATAAAGCCAAATCCTCGCTTAATACTCCGATCTAAAAGTTTTACTACATTAAGCATTATCTCTTTCATGTACCGTCAGTCACTTCCTCTACATTACGCACGTATCTATGTGCAATATTCTTATTTGTTCAGTTCCAAATGTTCCGTCCTGTGCAGTGGGGCAGATGATAATTGCATCTTTCCTGGTATGTCAGCACACACAGTCAGCACTGTGATGTGCTCTTAGTTACGTAGAGTGCATTGTGTCTGTCACTGGTCCACTCAGAGCCTGTCCGTTCTCTGAGTGGCTAATAAACGCTGTCACAAATGCTTATGGGCCCTTCTGTATACCAGACAATTTAACTTTCACACACAAAAGCGCGGAGCTGTGGAAAATTCGCGTAAAACAAGAGTAAAGAATGGTTATCTTTCAACAATTAACCGTGGGTAGGAGGCGCAATATATTAAATGGCGATGTTCAAAACACATTATGAATAAGAACGAGCGCCGATTATTAATTCATACATTTAAAATACATTGAAATCTTAAAAACGAACTCTATTGTAGAACACAGGAACATGCGGATGTAGAAATATTCCATTTGAATAATTTTTATTCTTAGGAATATTTTCTATAGACAAGACGCTCTCAGGGCACACAAGGCTCCCGCACCGGTCCAAGTGGCCAGTGTTTTGCTGATCTCGATAGTATCGCTCATGCACACAGCCCATGTGAAGTCTCAGACTAATTACAGAGTTTACTTCTTCACCCCTATAGATCTCCTGAATATCACGCTGTGAAGCAGGTATCTGTTGCTACAAGCAGGTACCACTACATCTGTAAAATTCTCCCAACATTAATTGGAAAGGCCGATAATTATGACAAAGTAACTATTGCACACCAAACATTCTCATTAATAATTAGCACTCCAGCTTCCTAATCGGAGGTTCCGGGTTCAACTTTGGCCAAGACCGATAGTCTGATTGAGATTCGTCGTGTTTTTTTTTTTGTGGCGATAACAGTCAGAGTACTTAAACGTTCAACACAAATGCCGCCCTTCATATTCTTTACACTTCGTAAGTCGCAGTCACCCTACCATTCGACACATTATGACCAACACATAAGAAAATGCGTGTTAAATATTCCAAGAATCGATCCATCACATATTAAAAATTGCTCTGCATTGCTGATGCTCTTAAAACTAGCAACAACATGTTTCTCGAAGAAGGAGTGTAACCTGAAACAGAAGCAGTTCTATAACTCACCTGGCGTCTTCGACTGCACACCGTCTCACACGGCGTCTCCTGTTGGACCGGTCCGTTCCACACCGACAGTCGCAGTACATGACGCACAGTACTACCGAAGTTGCCAAGGTCACGGTGAAGGGCACAGCAAAATAGTGGATGATAAGTTGCACTTGTTCCTCCCTGTTGTAATGAATAAGGACCACAGTTCGGTTCTCGCGAGAATAATAACAGGGAAATTCTGCATTCTCTTTGCCATACTTTGTGGTAAAGTTCTCGCAGTCGACGTCTGGAGGATATCCGCAACCTTTGATGTTCACTAGAAGAACCGCTTCTTCGGTGAAGTTCTCTGCAGTTGATAGCGTCACTGCTGACGTTGTAGTCGGGGTGGAGGAAGACAAGGAGACGGTTGAGGAGGAGTTAGCGTCGCCGTCAGTATCTTGTACGAACGTTAAATTCTTGGCGTAGTACGGTGCTGTTGAGTACATAACGTGAACATGAGTACATTTGTACATGTCACTTGTACAGCCTTCCCTACAAGAACTCCATGTGCAATTGAAAATGCCCCAGAGATCTTCTCGCCTGGTGGTCACACACTTTACGGGTTCCGAGACAAAGTCTGCTGCCAAAGTGGATATAGCAGAATCCACATACAACGGCACAAGGAAGAGCAAGGCAGACCCTCCTCCCACTGCAGTCATGGCTAGGAACGACGTTGTGTAGAACCACATTCTCTCCCGACATGTCCTTTTGGGTTTCTTCTTCTTCTTCGGTTGAGTCAGTTCGAGGAGTCTCCGCTTCCTGAGCTCCTGTTGTTGTTCCAGGAGCAGCTCCGAGCTGCTGCTCCTCATGGTCGTATCTGCCAACGAAATTCACGCTTCTGCCGCACTGACGTTCGTGTTTATGCTAGTCAACGTGACTTCGAGGCCAAGTCAAATGAAACGAAGCTCATACCTGACATCCTTTCTTAGCCAGCAGTATGACACAGAAGTACTCTGTTGCTTTACAGTACTTGCAGAAATGAGACAACGGTATTAGTTAGTAAAACTGATACATTTGTCGCAGTGAGGATTGAGCAACATTATTCATGGCCAGACAATTTAATATGAAACTGCTTTGACAATAGAAAACGAACTGTTTTGGGGTTAATAATGGAGGTCTTCCCGGTTTGGTCTGCTATAAGCAGAAAATGCGAGGCAATCTCTGTGCTTGATTGTAACAAACTGTGAGGAAATATTAACATTTTTTAAAAAATATGTATGTGCTCTCACTCCTCAAATGTGCCCCTCAGGCGAAATTCAAAAATGTAAATCTCTTGTAGTAAATAATCATTAACGTTAAACGTTAATCCACCAAAATACACATTTATTATTTTGGGCAAGTGCTGATAAATTGCAGAAATTATTCCAATGTTCTGTGTTGGAACTGATAAAGATTTAGCTGACAGTGTTTGAAGTGTTTTCATAAGGAAAAAAAATATTCTGAATTTGTTGAAATCCACTGCATGGTAGATTCTATTAGAACCAGGCACAGAAAGTAAAGCGCGTGCCTTAGAAAATGTTAAAGTAATGTTGTCACGAGCTATAGAATAATGTTAAATAGAAAACCAATGACAGTAATTATCACAAACACCGCTGAAGGAGGCACTTCCGGTAGCATGTTTGTCACTCAGCTGTGATGGAAGATGATGATGCAATGTCCACACATGAAGAGATTAATTTACTGCGTTGTGTTTACTTTTAAGCACTTTAGGTCACATCCACACAAAACTAAATTTTGTTGACCATTAATATATTGAATTATTTTTGTTTCGTGACGGAAACAAAATTACATTTTAAAGAAACTGTTAATGTTTCCAACCCTCCATGAATACCCCGATAATTTGCCTCTCAGAGCTTCCATTCACATATTCTGCGGTATAAAATTAATGAAATCCGTTGCTTATTAAGTTCCTTGTATGAGTGTGATCTGGGGTTGAAAGTTAATCTCAATGTATTTGAAGCAACCATAGAACATTGTAGTTAGTATGAAAGACGATCGGCAACTAACAACCAAGGTAACTCCTCTCTATGTGCTGTGTAGCTGTTGTGATGTAGTGTTGTGAGCAATGACTGGCGAGCGATGGCTTGTGTGTTAGTTACTGTTATGATAGCTGTACTCGCCATCACAGGCACAGACCCCACCAGGTCTACGTGGTAAGATGCACACGCCGTAGCTACCTCCGGTCGACCAGCCGACAGACCGACCAACTAACTGAACCGTCCCGTCCCGTCACTCGCGCCGCGCCGCGCCCTCGCATTCCCTAATGAATTCGACGGCGCAAGCGTTGCTTCCACCACCTCCCTCTGTCTGAGTCCAGCAGGTACATTGGTTATCATTGCATTACGGTCAAAAAAAAAGTAGGGCATGGACTAACAACACCCTACAGAATATAGAAAGAACTCAGCCCTATACACACACGGTAACTTCTTTTACGACACTTCAGAACGAATCACTAGGACACGATACCATTATTAACAACGAAACGATCGGCGGAGTCAGCATCACTAAGTACGATAATACTGTACCTGTCAAAAAAACCAGTTATTATGGGAAATTACGAAAGAGAACTGGTGGAAAATCGAGACAGCTTGCGCTGTTATGTTCATGTTTTTGTACAGAAAATTGTAAAAATGGTAACTGTGTCAGAATGTGACAGTTCATCGGGAAACGAAAACGTTTATAGTGGGAGAGCTAGTGCATGTCTCTTTAAGACGTTTTTACGTTTCACACCTTGCTTTACACCGATCACGAGGAAACACGAAACACTGCCTCTTGAGACACCGAAATTCACCTCATTCAGCTGAATGACGGAACATGATTGTGGGGGAAAGGAAAATGGACACGTGTAACCAACTGTTTCGTGGTTTAGCCGATGGATATGACTACGACGCCATACGATTTTAGGCGCTTTCACAAAATTGCGAAAAGAGACTATTAGCTTCGTCATGTCTGCCCGTCCGTCTGTCAGCATGGAACAACTCGGCTCCCATTAAACGGATTTTCATTAAATTTTGTACTTGAGTATTTTTGGAAATTCTGCCGAAAAAAAACTCAAGTTCCATTAAAATTTGACAAGAAAAACGGGAACTTTATATTAACCCTTTAAACGCCGAGTTAAATCCGACCTGCCATTTGCTGGCATTATTAGGAGCTCACGCTATTCTCCACGTTAACAGAATAAAGGTTAAGACGCAAGTACATGTGTGATAATATCTAGCTGGATTCTTCTTAGAATGAGAAATGTTTTACACAAAACGTGTAGAGAAAATAAATGTTATATAACAGAGTGCATATTCAACGTAAGTATTTTAAGAAATGAAAACCAGCTTTTACTGCATCGTATTTCATGAGATACACTTACGGATTCTAAAGACAGATTACAGTAAGAAAGCAGTCGCTCCATTCCCTCAACCTAACCCACAGCCTGCAGTATCTGCACGATACATGCCCTACTTCCTTCTGTCCCACTACACTCCCTAACAATATAACATTATCTTCGCTTACTTCGTAATTCATACTTGAATTCTTGTGTTGTAGGCACAAAGATACTGACTCGGTTCAAAGGTTTTATTCCATCATGTGAGACAGAAATATCACGAAAGCTCTTGACGTGACCAACACAAAATTCTAGCTACTGTCAACAATGATCTTTGGTTCCAGACCAGATCAGAGATATGCTCGACCGGTAGATAGGTAAATTTACATTTGGGTGAATTACTTACGAATTTATTAGAACTTCGAGCGAAAAAGATTTGGGTTTGTGTAAGATACACTGGCGCATAAGATCGCAGTTTAGTGCACACACTGGGGATGCGAGCTTCGAGGTTGTTGACACATAGCAAGCTTGTCCGTTTTTGCTGCTCTTATGGCACTATCGTCGGGAAAGGTAATTCGGCATGCCCTTAGCTAAGGGTTATTCACCTTATTGCCTCTCCGATCCCCTGCAAACCCTGCACTTCCGGCCTTAGCAGGAAATTTAGAGCACATGTGTTTTACGACTTAACAAGGCGAGTGGACTTGATGCTAGCCCAGGCTGGCTTCAGGTAAACATTTGTTTGCGGACCTTCACAAGCACCAGACTAGTTACATGACCGACCGTAATGGCAGTAAAGAAGCAGCAGTGACTGGATCTTCCATTCATGCATCCAGCCAGTCACTTATTCACCTATTCATTCCAAATACCCACTAAGACATTTGTCAGGCGGTTGGCATGTTCTTTAATATTGTTGTTTCACCAGCAGAAGATAAGTAACTTTGAATGAGACGTGAATAATTACGAGCAATGAATAGGCAAGGACCTGAGAGGAGGCTGTGGTTCATCTGACACCACATTGTTTGGGAAGGAAAGGCCGAATTAAATAGCAGTGAATATAGTCATCGAGACGCGAAGCTCGTATAAAGAAACACAGAGACTTCATCACTGAGGCAATCTTGCAGGAATATCGTGTAAGAATCCAGTCGACAGGCAACATAAACTTGTAACGGAGAGCAAATATGAGACTGTACCTGACCGTCAGAAGCGCCCCTCGCCACACGTCACGACAGGAAGTTTTAATAAAATTCGTCTTGAGTAAAAATCACACGAGATGATATTCGTTGTAATGACGGAGCGGGAACCATCTCTGACCGATACAAGAAAGGGCCGACACATCTGGCAGCAAGAGCACAGGGGGAGGGGCGTAACGAAGCACGGCGTTACTGGGGATTCCCAAATTTCCGTAGAGTTTTTCTTTCACGAATGTGATGGTGCATGCTTATTTTACAATATTAACGACGCCTCTGTGTAACATTTTAGCGTGTTCTGACATTATTCGTGACTGATAAAATTAGGTTCACCGCCAAGCAGCACCACATTATGAGAGGGTTGGTTCACGTGGAAGGGGAAAATGGCCAAACGTAGGAATATGAACAAACAATAAGACAACTCCGACTAAGCTGTATAAAACGACATTTCCTCTTTCTTTCTGTGTTAGATGTGAAACGAAGTGCAAGACCACTGACATATGCAGATGTCCGCGTTCTTTCGGAAAAATCTGTTGGAGTTCGCATAAAATCTTTGATGGAAGGATATGGACAATTCCAAGATGTACCAAATTCTTAAAAGAAATGTGGTTATGGTTTAGGTATGATATAAGAATTTTTTCACTCATGTACACCAGCGAACATAACGTTGCAATGGGAAGACAATGCAGCACAAATACGCATGCACTCCGCCACAGATCAGATTTGTGTTTACGAGTACTTAATACGTTGACAAATATTGACCTAAAAGCATGGTAGCATACTGCGCTCAACACAAGTTCATGAAATGTCTTTAAATTTCAAATTTTACATACTGTTAATTCGTAAAATGTCAGGAACTTGTAAGTACAGATGCCTACAAACGAACACCGACATCCGCTTATTTCCGTGGTCTTCCACTTCGTTTCCCGTCCAAACAGAACCAGTTTTTTCTCTCCAGATTCGTCGAACCTGTTTTATTAAAATGCAAGAAAAACTCCGCTCTCATTTTGACACAAACTTGGCTGATTCGTCCTTTCTCGTCAACATACACGCTGCTGAGACCCTCGTGGTTGGTGAAGGGACTGTCATCTGTGCAGAACCGTGTCAAAACAAGCTACAATGTAACAGACGTTCGCCATAATTGTCGTTAAAATACGCATTCAGTAACACAGTCATAAAAAGGAAAATCCCACTAAAACTGGGAATCACAGACATTATGCGTCACGTGACACCTTTCTTTCTCCTTGTGTCTCATAATAACCAGAGGCTGCATACGTGCCATCATCGTAAAGAATACCATCTCTCGTGATTTTCATTCATGAAGAACGTTTTGTTGTCTACCTCCTGTCGGCAAGTTACGGCCATTCCTGTAGTCCCATTCCCCAACGTCATTTCGTAGACCCAATAAACATAACATTTCCCCTTGTTAAAACAACAGCCATATGCTTTCTGTTGGTCGCCTGCCGAAGGTCGTAAAGCACACAGCAGTCGCTTCATTGCATTAGTCATGAATTTCCACATTATGATTTTAGCCATAAGTAGCAAGTACCAGCAATCTAACGACCCAAGTACAATGGCAAGGTTCACATAAACATGCAAAGTTTATTACTATATCGGCTGCCTGATGTGCAATTAAACACAGGAAACATAACTCGAAGTGGAATGAAGTCACGATAACGAGATGGAATCCTAAATGAGAGTGTAGCTGAGATATCGCTGAACGATACAGATCTGAGCACGTCCTGCTCATTAAAACGAATTTCGATTATCATTGGTGGGGCGAGGTCCAGTTGCATTGTTCACAGTAGGTCCACACGTACACTTTAAAAATGAGTTTCGGTGGAAATGTCTGCTGAAAGGCAGGACGGTGCCTGTGGACGCGATGACATACTCCTCTTCCCAGACATAAAATTCTCGTAAGGACGAGTCGTGGAGGAGGAAAAGAAGAACGTTAAATTTATTACGGATGAAAGCATAGAAAGGTACTGCTCTACAAGTTCTCCAGCAGTGCCCATTCATCCTTCAGAAGAAGGTGGGCCGCGGGCAAGGAAGGGCGTCGGGAGGTGACGAAGACAGGGCAATAGGAACAACAGTGTTTGAGTATCTTGCAGACAAAATGGGTGGGTTTTATCTTCTGAGCGTTACCTGATGACGAAATGTAATAACGCTGAGAAATATAAAGTTAGCGACAGAGGACCGCACACGTAGCACGCAGCGCACACCGGAGAAATTTGTTCACCCTAGGAAAGAGCGATACCACTGGCAACCTTTTGTGAGTTGGCCAGTAGTAGGACTTTCCGGGATACAAGAGAGACAGACAGAGAAAGAGAAATAAGATATAACAGAACAGTAGAACAAATGACGAAACAAAGCAGAAGTAGAAGACACTTTTATTGGGGTGGGAGAAAGACTACTGTGGGCATATTTGTCGGCTTCTTGCGCTGTTCCTTCTGGCAGAAGTAGAATGAAAACAAAATTATCAGAATTTTTAATATAGTGACGAAAAACAAGTAACGGAATTTGGTTTACTTATGAATAATAAAGCGTACAATTTGTCAAAAATAATTTAGTGAGCTCTAAAGTAACGTGTTTAATACTGCTGAATTTAAGTCGGGAGGATTATGTCAGAAGATGCAGTAGAAACTTAAAACTTAGAAAACAACTCAAAATACACTTGACGATAGAGAAAAACAAAAATATCTGTGTGCAGATGTCAGCACCTTCGCTGTAACTCTTAATTAAAGAATGTAATGAACTGTGGACGTTAACAGCAGAGCCTATAGAATATGGTTTTGGGGCCTCGCATAAAATGTCTATCTAAAATATCTACCGAATAACACTACAAATATTCCTGCTTCAAAACTAAAGAAAAACTGGCCGCCAACCGGCAAAAGAATGTGAATGTATACTCCCACACATTGCAGGATTTCTTGCAACAAATTCTGATGTAAATCTCTGGTGTTGTGGAGACACCGAGCACATCGTCAACGTCGGTACCAAAAACAATGTATCGTGAATCGGCAAAGCTGTTGGTCCGACGGTATCAAACATTTTTCGGCGCTTAAATTTATATACACATTTTTCAACTTGTCTGTCACAAAGTACGTACTTACCAACTCTGTGTTAACTTACCAAAATTATCATGCTACTATAAACCCGCCTCAGCTACTCAGTCGGTTAGCACGTCTTAATGTCAGGGAATCAGGAAATCTGAGTGTTCTAAGTAGCGCGGGTAGCATTGCGTAAATATTTGGACACAGTAACACTTTGTTTTGTATTATTTAACAATAGGTTTATTGCGCAGATATAACCGTGTATGTCCGGATGAGACTTTGGAACTTTTTACACTTTTTGTCTGCATTTCGGACCACTTCGCAATTAATTCTCGATTGTTCTGTAATTATAACAAATATCGCAATAAAGATTGACAACCACACTTAACTTCACTTAAAGAACACAGCCTCTAACAATTGTAAAGAACTATCGGTTAATGTCGTGTAGACAAACAACTGGTATTTAGTCTAAGACCCCTGGGAAGTATTTAATACAAAGTGGCAGAATTCAAAGCTCCTTTTGTTCAAGCAGGTGGTGCAGCCAGTCAGCACCAGGTTATGTACTAAACTGCTGTGTGAGTTAATAGTGGCACTGTCTAACTTTCGGCAGGTTAACGTAAAGCACAGATATTGTGAAGATGTAATATCGCGGTCCTTCATTCATTTATTCATTCACAGTTCCTCTCTAAGCCCACCTTGAATTCCAAAAGCAGACATTCTCCTATGTTGGAACATCTAAAAACAAAAATTGTACATGGGCTTCTTTTCAACTGTAGTTCGGAGCGAATTATTTGCTGTGTCGAAGCCAGGCGTCTTATACCCCTACGCCCACAGACGTACGGGGCTTACAGGTCACAGAGGCGACAGAACAAAGAAAATATTGCGCATGTAATGCGTCATTTGAACAGAGGTAAGGATTAAAATCGAAGCTAAATGTACGAGGGGGGAGGGGGATTAAGGATGAGAGTGAAGACAACTTTGTACCGGATGTGCGTCATGTAATTTGGTAACTGGGTACCAGCATTTTAAAATAAACCGCTGCCCCCATTTTCAGGATAAAAAATTATACCCTAAAGAAAGTATTAACGTTCATCAACGACGTTTGCACGTCTAGCAGACCGCACGACGCTCCGAATATCACAAGAAAGTAGTGTCTTTGGCAGGATAGTAGAATTGCTGCATAAGTACTTTGCATTTGTACACATGCTTGTGACTGACTACTTTAAAAATTTTAAATACTGACAGAGACACAGTGTGCTATCGTGTATGTCATGAAGAGATACAGTACAGGAATATTTATATTTCGTGCAGTAATTGTGTTCGGATGACAACTGCGAAAAATTGCAGCTAACTTCGGAATTTCCACCTGTCTAAATGCCACAATGCAGCTTCCACTGCATGCGTCTTCGTTAAATTTCCATTTGGGAACTTTACTAAAATCTGTTGAGAAAATATTATTCTGGTTAAAATCGGATAAAAATAAGATACTTTCAAATAAAGGCACGCGTAAATTGGAGATAAAATCTCGCCGTTTACGAAATAAATGCAAGCATTATGACGGAGCCAGAAAAGCAAAGAAATTGTCGACCATCTACATGTAACAGGGGCTAAATGGATGCGACTTATTTTCCAATAATTGGTGGAACACAAACATGAAATCATTATACTTAATATTTATTGATTTTAATTACACAGTATGGTGCCATAAAAGTGAAATGTTGTGGTGTGATGCTGAAAAGCAATGGCCTGTGTTCCGTACTTCTACGCCACTTTCTCATCATCATCATCATCATATATCTGTCATGGAGTTGGGCCACTTGTTGACCCGTTCCGTTCTCACGTATCCAGAAGTCTCTTCAAAGGTCTGCCATGATTCCTTCTGCCAGTTGGGGAATAGCGTTTCATTACCCTGGGTAATCTATTACAAGGCATTCTATTCACATGTTGTATCCAGTTTCTCTTGTATTCCAAAAATTTTTCTAAAATTGGTGTTATTTTTAATTTCTTTTGCAATTTGTGTATTTGTTTTGTAATCTGTCTGAGTATCAGCGCTCCGACACTTACATCCAAAATACAAAAAGTCCAAAAATTATAACAAATAAAGGGCCACTTGTGTTTTCACAGCTGCCACACACTTAAGAAATTAATATGTGTATTTCATACATGGAAAAAAATCAATAATTATCTGTGGCAGTTAATTCTAATAAACAGAAGAGGCGTAGACATTCTTACTCTGTATGAACAGGTTTCTCTGAATCTTCATCGCATTCTGCCCGACCACATGGCCTCAAATCATGGAGAACAGCAATCTTTCATACCCCAAACAAATCGCACAGCGACGAAATCTTCGCTCTTCCGTGATGTTACCCAGTCTTGACTAGCAGTCAGTAAACGACATTTCACGACCGCTGAAAGCCCGACCGACGGGTTTTACCGGCACGTAGGCAACTTCCCATCAATCGAGGCTGTTTAACCCTTTAAACCCTGAATTAAATCCCATCTGCTATTTGCTGGCATTATTAACTCACCATTTTCTCCACGTTAGCAGGATAAGGGTTAAATTATTAAC
>Ga0268261_10001896_pt1 | contig 14735 bp, 16 predicted proteins | sample TergutNc150P1_FD_190353 | JGI IMG/M metagenome (GOLD analysis project Ga0268261, IMG submission 190353) | Nasutitermes corniger P1 segment gut microbial community from laboratory colony in Florida, USA - Nc150 P1 (SPAdes) (version 2) | ecosystem: Host-associated > Arthropoda: Insects >... | reverse complement strand
GGGGGGGGGGGGGGGGCCTGAGAGCATGTGAATGAATCAAATCAAATGGAAGAGAGAGAGAAAGAATGGACTTGAAAGTGTGAGATAATGGACAAGTTGAAAACTTGATATTTTACCCTCAACACAAGGATATGAGATGAAAAGTACATTTTACTCCCTCAACTCCATTAGAGGTCATAGAATGATGATTAGGTGATGTTTGCCTTATAACCTGAATGATGAATGAGTGGTGTCTTTATTTATTTTTTAATGCTTTATTTAACCCTTTGGCACCAGAATTAATTGCCCATTGCACTCTGCAAAAGACCTGGCATCTAAATTGCCACGCACTATGGTGCATGTTCTTGGCTGACAACTTTAGGTGACGTTTGTTTTTCTCAGCATCACAGTGCAAGTTGACTAAAATTGTCTTTTGCCACCAAAGTGTTGAAAACACTGCCAATAGCTCAACACACAATAAAAGATTGGAAAGGGTGTGAAAGAAAATTTACGTGGTCTAATTTGAGGGATTGAGAAAAAAATAATTAAAAAGCCTAGTCCTTATAGTCTGTGTCCCAAGATTCACACCAGGCCCTTCTGAATGCAGCTACAAGTGTTACTCCTTGAGCCACTAGTTTGATACGGTGGATTTTTTCCAGCGGTATGATTGTATTTTGCTCTGTTCGTACATTACACTTCTCTTTGATTTTGTTGAAAATAAAATTCCAACAGTGAAATGGACATGAAGTCAGTAAAACAGGACTTTTGTTAAGAATGTTATGATCATAATAAGCTGACTTTGTAATAACTGCTAAGGTATTTTCTTAAAGCAGATCTCCACAACCAAGTTTAGCTGTATTGTATATAAAAATTATGAAATTAATTTGATTGCTGTCAGACAACTATATATGATGTTTCTACCACCTGCCAGTAAGTGGTGTGTATTTGTGGTTTTACAGGAACTGGAAGATCACTGCCAATTGACTTTACATTTCCTTGATGAAGCTACAGGCAGTGATGAGTCATGGACTTTGAAACTTGCTACTACTTCTGCTGTGAAGGCCATAGTGTCAGCCATTAGGATACCGTGGGAACACTTGTTCTCTGTTCCTCTTCAGGTTTTGAACAAGAATACATGAGTTCTTACAATCGTTACTCTTGTGCCTTTCTCATGCGTTTGTAAATTTGTTATCTGTACATTCTCTGCAGTGTACAGTTAGAAAATAAAGTGTCAAAAATGTGTTCTTAAAATATATGTATATAGACACAGTGAAATTTGCAGTGAGTGTTTATGTGGGAGCCCCTAGATTTGAACAATAAGTCAAGGAAAATTTTAATGGTGGAAATGTGACAGTGAGATAAAGGGTTTGGGACTGTTTTGTAATAAATGAGGGAAACCCTTAATTTAAGAAACATTGAACAGAAACATAATATGTAATATGTTTTTAAAAACCCATTTCAACAAATGTGATTGTGTACATAGGCTAAGGTGCTGAGTTGCAACAAACAATTTTGAGACTTTCTGTTATTGTTGTTATTTCCTCCATGTATTTTGAATATGAATCAGTTACTGGATGAAAGTTAAATTAGTTTTGTCATCTGTACATTACTGGAGTGTATATGTAATGGAATTTCCATAATAAAATTTTAAAAATTGGCATATTTTATTTTTTATATATGGGGGTTCATACATGCATGATGATTTTTTGTAGACATTTATCAGTATTGTGTGGTAAAAATAAAAGGGACCACAATTTCACCTCTCATGCCATGAGTGCAATTCATAGGCCACCATGTAGCTGATATTCCAAAGGGTGTTGCCCATTCAGATCACTGCTAGGACATACTTGCTTCTAAGAGTTGTGCCACATCACTATTTCTCCAGGCTCTCAGTGGAAAACTATACCAGCTGCAAGTAATACTTATTCCTGTGGATGGCATCCTGTTTTGTGCTATGCTGGATATGGTGACATCATTTTCACAGCTGTTTGGTACTGTATCACTCGTGCAGGAAGTGACAGTTTATTTCAACTAAAAACACTCTTGTAATTACTGTATCCGTCATTATGTATATTTTCAATATTAATGATCAACCTCTGTTGTTGGTCCGAGTGTTTTTGGCTGAAACGTGTCAGTTCCAGTATGAGTGGTACAGTAATAAACAAGTGTGTAAATGAAAACCTGTCTCATTATATTACTGCAAGCAATATTTGTCTACATTTTGAAATTTCGCCATGTTCTGAATGTTGTATTCTTTCTTTTGGGTGATTCCCTGGCACCTGAATCTTATACGCCAACAGAGTGTTCCGAAACTTTGGCGTATAAAATTCAGATGCCAGGGATCACCCAAAAGAAAGAACACAATATTTGTCTATTTTGCATCAGTATGCAGGCCCATGTAGCTTCTTCTGTAAGGACAATTTTCTGAATTGCAATGACACAGGGAGGACAGCTACAGGGAAAGCATGAAGGTAAGGTTGCAGCACATTTATGTGCTTGTTAATTTTTTTAAATACCCCCTGATACATGTAAGAAACTTTTAACATGATGTATCATTAAATATAATTTATGCCCAAACATTTTTCAGTTGAACTGATTACTTTCACAAGTGGAAGATCTGGAGATAAAACAATTGATCCCACTCATATTTTTTGCACTAAAAACATACAAAATAGTCATAGATAGAAGGAAAGAAGTGAAGAAAGGGGTATGTTGAGAAAATATGCTTTGACTTCAGGTGACAAAGGATGCTGGTCATCAACACTGACTTCTTTAGAATTACTTATGTCCACCCTCCACTGAGAGTTCTAAGTTTCTTTACTGGAAGGCTTACAAGCAACAACAATGGATCAACATTTAGTTATTAAAGAGTTTTTATTTTCTGATGACAGCATCTTTTTCTATTAAACTGACATAGCAAGAGAGCAGTGCTAACATTTTCAGATTGCACTAAAAAAATCCATCCTCATAATATCATCATCTACAAATAACAGTGCATTGTTTCAAACCTCAATGCAATATTTTCCAAAAAAGCAAAAGAAAAATTACCTGCAGTAAGATGATGTTTCATTAGTATTTATTCAACTGCCAAGTGTAACTGTTGTTAGCTCTTGTTAATTTCTCCCTTCTCCCACCAATTTGTATTCTTCACTTATCCTCAACCATATAATTCCTCAGCATTCACTGTCCTTACAACAAAACCAATAATGAAATGACTGGAGGAAATTCAAAAATGAGGAATTATATCACTACTACCACTTCTACTACTACTACTACTGGAGAACACTAAAAAAAAAACATGTATTAAAATCAAAATCACAAGAATTACTTTTAACCTTAGAGTGCATTGTTCATGCAAATTTGAATATTCTATTAATGTTTATTATTATACCAACTAAGGCACAAACAAGTAGTAAAAAATTGCTCTGACATGTTAATATTAATTTCATACTACTTACATGTGCATTAGTTGGTATAATAATAAACATTAATTAATCAAAATGCATGGTACAAACATAATAATAACTGAATTTTCTACTCCACACATGGATCAGCCATAACAAATCTCACATGCAGCAAGACTGATCATTAAAAATCCAGACAATTCCTTCGTAAAAATCTGCCCAGGCATAAAATTTTATGTCTCAAAAGAGGACATGTCTGTGACCAAGCAGATGTATGGTAACCCCCACTGAGCACAGGTGGAGCCTGTGGGTGGAGCACTAGTGGGAATGAAGGGGTGGAGAAAATATCATGGAATTAGAAGAAAGTGTGGTAGGATCAGTGTTCTAAAAAGGGCTGCTGCAACGGGCTACAGTAGTCTGATAAGGGCCTTGTGAGAATCTGATCATTCATTATCCCTGGAGGGAGGTTTTCTGCTTTCCTCTATGTATTTCAATTAACCCTTATCCTGCTAACATGGAGAATAGGGTGAGCTCCTAATAATGCCAGCAAATAGCAGATGGGATTTAATTTGGCATTTAAAGGGTTAAATAAGTTATTTAGTTTTGATCCACACAGAACATTTTCTAAGTCTATTAACTGCCGTGAGTGTTAAAATGATCTGTTGTCATTACCCATGTGTTACTGGAGAAGTAAATTTCCAATATAACATGGTTAGAGTTACTGTCAGAGAAGGGATTATCACCAGAATTAACAGGATAACTTAATTTATGGAAACATGAGTACTTCATCATAACTCACAACTGGTAGCCTTTGGGGTCAAGTATTAAAAAATACATATGGGTTGCATTTGAAAGACTGTTTTCTGTTGACATGACATAATGAAGCACATATTTTCTGCACTTGAATTTTCATGTTCGGTACTGGTTTTGTTAAAAAAAAAAAGATATAGTCAATATGTGAATTAAATTATGTAACCTAGTACCTAATCATATGAAAGAAATGAATCAGTGCAAGCTTTTTCAAAGAGAGTTTGAAATCAATCTGTCATAGCATGAACTTTATTTTGTGGAAAAAGGTATGCCATGCTGCACACTAGCCTATAAATGATGGAAGTCAATGACTACTATTTTAAATTTTCAGTTTTTATTTACTTCCACATATCCTTTTACAGGCGCATCCCAAGGATATGGAGATAGTCACAATAAAATACATAGTATATCTGTTGAATTACAGGCGTCATAACAAATAGTTGTATATAAAATCTACATAATAAATTATAAATACATAGTGTTATTAAGTTGTTACAATCTATAATATACCGTATTCCTTAAAATTAAAAAATTCATCCATAGAATAAAATGAATTATCCAGAAGAAAAGCGTAAATGCTTATATAATGTTAACAAGGTTATGCTTTGCTAGGTATTGGGACTACAATTGATTGAAATTTTCCTACATCAGACGTTTGACCGGGATGGATAATAATAAACTAAATTAAACATATTTTCGATCCGTCGAGTACATGCAATTCTACCGACGTACCGAACTTTTATCGGTCATATAACTGTACTGCTACAGGTGAATGCTTCGTTTTCTATTTATGGAAAAATAACACCGAGATATAATACTTTCGGCATCAACCACGACGTCATACATTATCTGTGACCACGATCGACTAACCAATTTCTGCTTTGTGTTTCGTAGATTGGTAGCACGGTATCATTTCGTCACTATTTATGTCAGTTGAGTCGTGGTTGCTATCTTCACGTGGGTGTTTGTTTTTATTGTACCATTCGACAGAGTACTCAAAGAGATCAGAAAATAATGTTTGATGACACTGATTACAATTCATGGTACCTTCTATAACGATCCACTTATCATATTTTCAAAGGAAATTATTTAATTCTTGCTGCATATGACATCCTTACGTCACCGTTCAATTTAGAACAGCGAAGAACAAACTCGCTAACCATTGAAACGATGGTGGGTGTGGTGTGAGTATGGGGCTGCATTGACGTATTTAAAATTTAGTCCATATAAAGAAGAGCGCTTGACAGCCTTAACATGGTTTTTGAATCAGTTGTAGCAGAGATATTGAATCGGTTTCTTGGAGATTATGTGGAAAATTTGGATCATTCGCAGCTGAAAATCGGTATCTGGGGAGGTAAGAGCAACATCAAGGTGGTTTTCTTCGGCATTGATGTATTTAAATGTAGCGTACAGCAGTGTGTCGAAAAAAAAAAACAGTAACCAAACTTTACCGTTTGTCACTTTCTTGGCTGATGCATACGTTTTCTCTGTTCAGTGTTTTTCCCTACCCGGCTGCAGTATTACAATTTATGTATGTTCTGAACCTTACAGGTGATGTTGTTCTCCAGGATTTGGTATTAAAGCAGAGTGCTTTGGACGATCTTGATCTTCCAGTTAAAACAATTTTTGGGACCCTAGGTACTCAAAGTTTGTACAATTTGTGTATTAAATTAATTAACATTTATTTTATTTTGAAATATCCACTTTATTGTACAACATGTCACCCATATTAGTGGCGAAGAAAGAATCTAAATGGCTGGCATTCTGCCAGTGAAATCATTGAGCTTTATCTAGAGTAATTTGGGTTTGCCTGTTTTTATGTTTGTGTATTAAGTAAAGTAGGCATTAAAGGGTTACACGTGAGTTGGGAATTTCCCTGAGTAGCTTAACAGTTTCTGTAGTTGTGAATTATTTGAACCATCATTGCAGAATTTTGTCACCAATATCAAATTGATGTAAACTGTGGATCTTAGAGATAGCTGTTTTAACTTTATGTGTCTGACTGTCTTATGAATTGGTAGGAAAATTAGTACTGAAGATTCCTTGGAAGAACTTATACAGTGCACCTGTAGAGGCAACACTAGAAGGTCTGTTCTTGCTGGTGGTGCCTAATCAAGAGGTGAAGTATGACCCTGCTAAAGAGGAGAAATGGAGCCAAGAAACCAAGAAAGCAGAATTGCAGAGGGTTGAAGACAAAAAGAAACAGGAAAGGGAGAAAGGTGAGATGGGAATAATCCTGCTCCTTTTCCTCAGGGGTGGTGGTATCAGCAGCAGCAGCATGTTAATAATACATTAATATGAGGGATCTTCATAATGTTTCCTCACTTTTTCCATGTAGTTGCATGAATGAGGTAAACCTTTGGCAGTTCTGTAACTGGTTATGTAATATGTCAGCACATAGATGGTCTTGACCTTGCTGTAATTGTTTGTTGCTGTTAATTAGGGAACGTGGCTGTACCACTTGCAATTTGCACCAAGGGGAAATAGATCTTTGGTACATTTTTTTATGGGCAGAAGTTGTGCAAGCTGCCGAAATTCACACGTGTATATGCTAAGTATGGGGCCAGTGCTGTTTGTGGGAGAAGTTCATATGTCTAGATATAAATGTTCATGAAAAGCCAGACAAGCATGACCTTTGCAGAGAGCTCAGGATACCCCTCAACATCAACCATCAGTGAGAAACTGAAAGAAGCCAGAGCCATGGTTGTTCATAATAGAAGAGTTGGTACTGCAGAAATTGCTAAAAAATTGTTAGCCAAGGGTCGCTCTATTCAGTAGTGTGTGACAGACTTGGGATCCACATGGTTTGTGCGAGGTTGGTGCTCAGGCAATTGACAAAGGAGCAAAAGCATTGCCATATGGACATCTGCTCCTGTCACTTGGAATGTTATTACAATGAAGGAGAGAACTTTTTGAATTGCATCATTATAGTAGGTTTGACCATGATTCATCATTATGAACCCAAGAGCAGATGACATAGCATGTAGTGGAAACATACAAGTTCTGCTGTTTCCAGGAAATTCAGATTGTGGCCTTCAGTTGGAAAGCTCATGCTATAGGAGTTAGGGATTTCCAAGGCCCTGTGTGAACATTACCTGAGTGCAGCATAGACTTGGAATCACAGTAACAAGTGCTCAGTATTTCATTGTGATGAGAAATGAGCTGCAACCAGCTTTTTGCACAAAACAGAAAGGAAGACTGATTTTTTTTTAAACCTGAAAATGCACGCTGTCTTACCCATGCAGTGACCACCCTTGAAACACTGATTTGGGAATTTTTGGTCACCCGGCCCATATGAGCCCTGGCTTGTTCTGATTTTTGTCTCCTAGGACCACTCAAGGAGACATTATGAGGTTGAAAGTTTTCAATTGGTGATGATGTGAAGGAGGCAGTGCATGACTGATTTTTCACACATCCAAAGAACAAGTGTTCTAATGAGTGTAAAAAGCTCGTAGACCAATAGGCACAGTGTTTTGAGAAGCAGGGAAGCTGTGTTGAGAAGCAATATGTTTTTAATATCTGCAAAGCTGTCATAAATGCAGTAATGAACCTTGGGGTTCCATAAAAGATGAGCAATTTCTTCACTAGCTGAGAACTGTTTAGCTTCTCAAGAAGGACTCTGCTCCATGGAGTAAGTAAGTATGTAATTAAGAAATATAAACATTGTTTGGGGAAAAAGTGCAGACACTTTTGAAGATCCCTTGTACAGTACTGTTATGCAAGAAATCTGTATGTATTCTGGTTTACTCAAGGCCATTCAATTGTCCTGTTAGAAATCTTGGCAGTGACTTTTGAACATCTGTCCCTGCTCCAGTGTACAGTTAACCTTGTTGTAGCACTAAGCAGCTTACCCTTTGCTATTCACTAACCATGTTTAAGATACTATTATTTGTTTAATGGTAGGGATATTTAAGATTCTATGCAAATTTGATCATAATATATGCTTTAATTTCTAGTTTGCTGTTATTGTTTGTTGCATATGGTTCTGTGCAATGGTAGAGTATGGTCACAGAAACCAAAGTCACAGTTGTCAGGGTAGAGAAAAAGTATTCCTGTAAGGTATATGTATATATGAACTGATGTTGAGCTTTGCGATTATGTCTACATGAAGCAAGGTTAGTCTTGGGTTTGGGTGTCTAGAAACCAAGATTAGGTGGTGGGTTTGTGTGTGTATGATGGAAAAAATCATATCAGTTACTGTTTACTGCATATGTTTGCAGTATACTTCCAAAATTGTTTCTGTTAAAGAAGAAGTGAACAGCATGACACAAATTCAGATATATATATTATGACTGTGTTGGCATGTTCTCTCTTAACTGTTGCTTCTGTTGTACATACATGTCTTTGAAAGTATTCATGAGTAAGCTGTTGCAACTAGTACAGTGTTATAAAGGAAAAACCTGTTAAACTATTATACGTTAGTTTTATTTCAGACTTTCATGTATAAATTGTTGTAACTTTATATTCTTATGCAATTATAGATAAACCAAAACCAAATGATACATTCGTGGAGAAGCTTGCAACACAGATTATCAAGAATGTTCAAGTGAAAATCACTGACATTCATATTCGCTATGAGGATAAAGTGACAAAGCCAGAACATCCTTTCTCTCTGGGAATCACACTCCATAATCTGTCTGTACATACAACAGATGAGAACTGGAAAGCATGTGTTGTACAAGATGAGGCTACCATGATTTATAAGGTGAGAAATAATAACATGTTTTATGTACAGTGGGATTATCAGAATAACAGTCATTGCAGTTCTGTCCTTGGAGGTAAAGTAATCGGGGCATGGACCTCCATTTCAACATGTGTTTTTGTGGTGTGTTGTTTAAAACTTTGGGAAAGGTAAGGAGAGTATTGTCAAGCACAGCAGTTTTGACAGTATGCTCCTTACTAATGTGTATTTATGTCAAAATGGAATGTCACACTTAAAAGTAAAACTTCAGTGCCGAACATCAGGTATATGTCACACAGTGTGCTGCACAAAATGCCTGTCAGTAGGTTAAGGTGTTGGCAGTTATTGGTCTTATGTAGATCTCATTCGAATTCTGGTGTTCTGCAGCGCCCTCCAGACATTTAATTTGAATGTCCAAGGGTTATGTCATAGGAAGACTTTTTATACACACTGAAACCCCCATTAATTAAAACGTGTCAAGGTGAAATATAAAGTAGTGATATTTTATCTAAATAAACATTTGTGTAGTGCATTGCCTAGTCAGATTGTCATAATAACAAGGGAAGTTACATACCCATTAAATTGTAATGTAGTTACTGAATATGCCATTAGGAAAACCAAACTAGTCAGGAGAGCTTTTAAGTGAATATAATGCTTCAGCTATAAATGAACACAGATGTTTGTAAACAAATATTTGAATACCTTCACAGAAAACCTTGCAACTTTTAAACAGTTGACGATGACAATGTAACTGGCTTCAATTTCTGGCTGTAATTAAGGGGTTTCTTGTGTCCAAAAATAAAAATTCCACACAAAACAAAGCTTGTATACATTCTGACTGGTACTATTAACAGAATATATGTATTTTTAAATTTGTACATGGTTGTTGAACACTGTTTTTAACAGGTGATTAATTTAGATCTTTCACGTAGAAAGCTTCAGAAGGTAAAAGGAAACCGAGAAGTTTTGAAATCTAAATGTAGCCCATTGAGAAAGTTTCCTACAAACAGGAGTTCTTGGATTATGCTGTCTGCAATAGAACATGGTATGTAGCATTTTCGCTGTTTTTCTTTCAGGTATTGACCCTGGAAGGGCTTTCCGTATATTGGAACCCCCAGTCCATATTCTTGTTTGGTAAACCACCTGAAGAAATGAAGAGTTTGTTTAAACAAGGAATTTGCACAAAGCTGGAGCAGCCAAAAGGATATAAATACAGTAAGTAAATGTATATGCCTGTGTATGAATTTTCTGTAGTTTAAAGAAGTGTAGTGTATTTCCTGGACCATAAGGTGCTCTAAGATTTTAGAAGGCATGTGGAGAAAAATATATTACATTTGAAGTTCAAGTTCACACTTGCCAAACAAAATGGTAGTACAGTAAAAAGTTCCCATTGGTCACAGAATCTACTGAAATCTTCATCACTACAACAACACTCACTATTACCATTGTTATTGTCCAAAATTGCACTTTTTCAAGCAGTGTATCACCTTTGATACCATTACGGCCGTTACTGATCTTACATTTCTTGAAAGATTTCACAGTCATCTCATTCCTCTTCGTGAACCTTAGTCACCAAGATGTTGCCCCACACATAATCTTGCTTCAGAAATGATAATTTTTGTAGTTGCAGAAGTTCTGTTGTTTTGGTGGTTTGGTATCCAGTTCTTTACCTCTTCTTCTAGGTAAGATCATTTTGTAATGTTTACAGAAGGGCTGTTTATGATTCTGTAACTTCTTTTAGCTGTCTCTTGCTTTCTGCATTCAAATAACAGTTTGTGAGTTGGAGGTGGGCCACAGTGCATTTTGGCTATCCTTTTACTATGCTTTTTCACTTACTTTATCATGTTTAATTTGAAATGTACCCTACACAAAATCCTCATGTGTTTTGTACACATTATTAGAATTTATTTCCATTGAATTCATTATCACTCTGTGCGACTGAATAACTAGTACAAGCAACATAGCAACTTTGTCACTTTTGCTGTAAATATTAGTCGGGTGATAAGCACCATTACCCCTCCAGTGAATACAGGAATCTCAGTTATTGTGGAAGTCATGTTGATGCATCTTCAAAATTTAAGATCCAAGAGAATGTTATATGTTATTTTCTAGGGAAAAAGAAGTGCATCATATGGTCTGGAAAATGCTCTAATAAAAATAGTGTTTCAGATTCAAAACTGTATTTAGCTAAGTCATGAGACTGATTTCTGTATAATAGAACAGAATAGCAACGCAAAGACGGACACCGAGTGACCCATGCACTTCGACTGTGATTGACTTTTTTGTGCAGCTGTGTAGCTCATTCATTTGGCAGTACTGCACCTTGAACAAAGTGCAGTATCTTGCTGACAGAAATGTTTTCAAAGTCACCTGGTTTCATAAAATGACAACCCTGCTGCCTGAATCTTAATGTGGCCAAAGCCTTACGGTTACAAAGGACGTATGAGGCCATTTAAGATGTCTGTTTGCCTCTTTCAAACTCGGTACTCTTTACCACTCACAGTTTAAATACATGTCCTTTTAAATTACAGTGCCCTGTTAGAATCTATATCAGTATTCTTTGCTGGTTTGTAGTCAGGTTGAGCAATTCCCCAGCTTGTTTTGGAGGGTTTTTTGAGAAAGCCCTTAGCTTGCCTTTGTCTATGTATGGACTGCCAGTGCTCTTCATGTTGCCTACTCTCCAGTCCCTGATCCCCCTCAACAAACTTTACAGGTGTACCAAGCATAGGGTTGGGTCCTCTAAGTGGATGTGAGAAGCCTTGTCTGGCTGATTTATAAACTGTTTCGTTTGCATTAATTTCCATGTGTCTTGGCACCATACCATTTGGATTCTGTTATATTCTGTCAGTTTTGCCAGGGTTTGATGGCAGTCCCAGACTAATTTGGTATTCATCTGGAAGTTGTCAAGGACCTTCATGGTTGCGACTGTTGGAAAGAATATAGGTGTTTCTATCTGTATAGCCCGTTTCTATACTGTCTGTTATATAAGCCTTAATGGCATATATTTCTGCCTGGAATACCAGTGTACAAGCAGTGCCCCCTTCTTGAGCCCCATCTGTACACCCCAGCACCAGTGCCTCTGTTGGTCTTGTACTCATCTGTGTACTAGCCCAGGCCCCATTTTTGTCTGGGTTGAACCCATTCTACCACTCACGCCTGTCAGGGAAGTTGACCATGAATAGCTTGTGGTAAGCATATCTCAGAAGTGTCCTGTGAGACCCCATCTGTAGGTTGGGTTCGTGCTTCATATCCTGAGATTTTTTTGGTGTGACCAAAGTTAGTGGATTTAGGTCTCCACTGTTGGGTACACCATAGCCTATAGACCCTTGCCTGGGCCTCTGCCTCAGTAATCACACAAAGAGGGGGAAGTTCCAGAAGGACCTCCACTGCAGCCAATGGGGTCAGCTTTATTGCCCCTGTTGCTGTCAGATAAGGAGATTTCTGTAACTTGCTGAGCTGTGACCTGCTGACATTTTTCTGACCCTCACCTACCAAACTGTGGAACCATAGGTCAATATGGGTCTGACCACCATGGTGTAGATCCAATGCACCACCCTTGGTTTTGGACACCATGTTTTACCAGATGTGCCCTTACAGGTCCAAAAAGCCATGTCATCCTTAGTCATCAAATTTTTCAGCTGTGTCTCCCATGTCAGTTGCTTGCCCAGAGTAAGTCCAAGGTATTTGACCTTGGTAGTCAGTTGCAGTGTGTATCCAGAGAGGGTTGGTTCCTTCATCCTCCTTAAATATCTTTTCTGGGTGGATGGTAGTATCACCATCTTTTGTGGATTCATATACAGTGAGTCCTCTCACACTACTGTTGTACCATACTCAGAGTGTCTTGTAGAAGCTCTGAGGTGGTGTTCAGGAATTTTCCATGGATGATGGTAACAATGTCATCTGCATACCCCAGTGTATAACAACCATTCTCTTTGAGTCCTCTTATCAGTTCATCCACAACTAGGCTCCACAGCAGAGGCAATAAAATGCCCTCCTGTGGACAGCCCCTGGCCACACACCCTTCCAGAGCTTCTTCTGCAAGTGTGGCTTTAATTTTCCTGCCACCCAGCATAGAGCCAATCCACCAACAGATCAAATCATGTCTCCAAGCCCATACCATTTGACATCCTCTATTATGATGTCAAATGAGGTGCTATCAAAAACTCCCTCATTATCTAGGAAAGCTCCAAGTGTTAACTTCCCTGTTTTCCACTGCTTCCTCCACATGTGTGCCCACATGTTGCAGTGTGGGTTCAGTGGACTTCCTTGGTTTCTAGGCAGATTGGTATCATTGTAGGGGACATAGCCCCCAAATCTCCTCCCTGATATGCCTGTCCACAAATTTTTGCATCGTTTTCAACATGAAGTTTTATAGGACGATATGCTTTAGCCTCAGTATAGTTAGCCTTCTTGTGTTTAGGGATAAATGCCACCTTGACCTGCCCCCATGCTTTGGGTATATGCTCTTTTGATAGGCAAGCTCTAAAGATATGGCACAGATGAGTCATTGAAAGATTGGCTTCTTGTTGCAAGAGTGCAGGTACAATTCCATCAGTCCCTGTCAATTTAAATGACTTGAATTTGATTTATGTAATTTGAGCATGTAGCTTGCATCACTTACTATGGTCATCCTTTGTGTTGGTTGTGGCATTAAAAATTGTGATAGAGCAGTTCAGGTTATGTATCCACGTTCTGCTAGTACCTTTGCTACTTCGTGGTCCCCACACAAATGACGAAGAAGGGGTAATGGTCTAGGGGTCTGGGTGGCCAGTATTTTGTGGACCACAATAGCTTATCCATTAACCAGAGGAGTAATGGTCGAAATACATTTTTACAGACTTACCAGGGGGTGTATTGAGACCAAGCATGTTTGTTTTGAACCTTTATTGTAAATTGAGCAATGAGAACTTTAAGTACATATTCTTTTAACGTACAGGTCATATTAAATTTGTAATCCCTGAGAATTGGGTTGTGGTATGTATATGACTTTTCTGACTGGGCATGATCACAGGAATACGGTCCTGCAGTTAAGTCATGAAGTTTTAATTTGTAAATCCTTCCTTTTAGTGCATGAGACTAAAATATGTTAGGATCTCTGTATTATAAGTGTGTTGTAAATTGAGTTTAAATTATCATAATTTCTAAGTGACTGAATCTGGAATAACGTGAGTTTTCTGTTCTCTCTGTAATGCTTTAAGTGCTTGGTCCAATCAATTCATCAGCACAGCTGCGGTTAAATCCAAAACCTGAAAATGATGGCTCAGACTACACAATACCAAAAGTTAGACTGAGCTTGGAAATGGAAAAGTTATCAGTAGGTAAGTGTTATTTCCTAAGAGTGGTCTGGTTCTTGTACTTTGAATAACTGAAACATGAATTTACATTTTATTACAATACAGGAAGCAAATCTGAGGCATTTTTGTTAATGCAATTGATATGTTGTAAATTATTTTAGCTTGTAACAAGAACAAATTCAAGCATTGAGGTGATCAACTGAATTTTTTATTTTGCCATATTTTCTTTAAATGATTGAGGAAGATGTTCTGTTGTTAACATTTTATGTGGTAGTGGTAATTTATAATCTAACAGTGAAAAGCACTTACCCAATGGGGGTTGTTATGCGATGGAATCCAAGTAGAGCCAGAATTTCCTGCTGTAAATAATGCTGCAGAAGTTGATTTGAATGTTTTGGAGAAGATGGAAGTTTTTTACCACCTGCTGGGAATTGAGCCATGACATGTTTATACCAGATTCTGCCTGCATGTATATGTTATTGCTCTCACTCTCTCTCTCTCTCTCTCACACACACACACACACACACACACACACACACACACACACACACACACACACACACACAC
>Ga0268261_10001895_pt1 | contig 14736 bp, 9 predicted proteins | sample TergutNc150P1_FD_190353 | JGI IMG/M metagenome (GOLD analysis project Ga0268261, IMG submission 190353) | Nasutitermes corniger P1 segment gut microbial community from laboratory colony in Florida, USA - Nc150 P1 (SPAdes) (version 2) | ecosystem: Host-associated > Arthropoda: Insects > Digestive... | reverse complement strand
TTTATGACATTAGTAGCCTAAAGGTTAATAATTTAACCCTTATCCTGCTAACGTGGAGAAAATGGTGAGCGCCTAATAATGCCAGCAAATAGCAGATGAGATTTAATTCGGGTTTTAAAGGGTTAAAGGATTACCAACTTGAAATAACTTGCCCAGTTATAATAACTAAACATTAATAATCATGTTTATCACAGTTACAGCTATTGTGTCTGCCATACATTAGCAGAGTACCATCTTGTCAGTTCCAGGGGTCATCATTCAGTTCCTGTACTTTTGCAGTGCCAGCCACTTTTAATTCTGATGTACAGCAGGTACCTTTCAACTTATTACAGCCCCTATAATCTGACAATCATCTGAAATGTTATGTGCTGTCATTACATGAGCAACCGGCAACACACATTTCCCACTGTGGCTGAAGGACTAAATTTCTCAAAATGCTTTTACAACTGTACTGTTAATATACGTGTCAAAGCTTCATTCAGTCCACGGGTTAAAAAATTTTAAAGAAAAAGACACATGCTCAACTGCCACATGCATGTAAAGTATTATTTTCTTTTAAATTATATGTATTTCAAATACTTTCCCCTTGCATAATTTGGATATTTTTTGACTGTATACTTATATTTTATTCCTGCAATTTATTTTGCACTTTTTGTTGTAAAATTATTTACATTTAAATATATACAACTATAGCAGGGATAGTGTAGTTTGTACAGTGACTATGCTATGGCTGGACGTCTGAGAAATGTGATTCAAATCCTAGCAGGGGCAGAAGATTTATTTATTCTCTGATACATCCAGACTGGCTGCAAGGCCTACCCAGCCTCTTGTTCAATGGGTAATGAGGACTCTTTCCCCAGGGGTAAAGTGGCAGAGTCATGAAGCTGACCACTCATTTATAACTAGTGCCAGTGTTAAGAATGAGTGGAGCTATACCTCCACTTTTCAATGTTCATATGCACACACAGGGACAAGTGTAACATCTGTGGAACTTGTGGCCTGCATTTGCCAACCTGTCTCACTGAATTTATGCAGACTTGACACCAGTCTAAAAGAAAGGCTGAAAACCTATTAGGACAGTAAATGGTAAAAGTAAAGTTGTCCTTGTCCACACCATGATGACATATAGGGGGAGAAGAGTTATAGCTCCAGCCAGGCTTAACCTACACACTAAACTGAAGTAAGTGGACATCATGCTTCAGCTGCTGTCCCTCCAAAAAAGCGCCCTGGCACCCACGGAATAGGAAGCTATATGTGCCCCAAGGTCGGTCTGGAGGTTTTGGAAAGTTACGTGATACAAGAAACTCAGTACAGTGGCTAGGTCACAGGCTAAATGACCAGAGAAACAGGGTCCAGTTCATGAGCAGGAAGAGGCTTTTCTCATTGTATCCATGGCCGACCAGCTTCCAGGATATGATGCTAACAATCCACTTCCACCTAGTGGTGAAGGTTAGAAAGACTACAGCTGTAACTCATCAAGGACAAAGCTCCTACTTTCTAAGTTGTGCATGTGTCTTTGATTTCAGTTTAAGAAGCAATCTGAAATTGGGGAGGGGAGGCAAGAAGAGAATTTCTGATCATTTACAAGTGTATATATCTGCATTTATTCTGCAACAATATTCATTCACTAAAGCTTGACATAACAAATATCAGCCATGCATATCTTCAGCATTTCTCGAGAAACAGCTGTAAGAACAGTCAACAAAAATACTTACATATTCGTTTCCATGGTCAGTTTTAAAAATAATACAACTATACAATACAAATATTCAAAATATATCAACATTAACATAACATAGATCAAATCTAAAATGAACAGTAATCCCTTGTTGGTCTGGATGCCCTGATGGTCTCGTCAACAGGGAATTGAAAATAATCTGATCCATGGGTGATCTGGTCAGTAGTTCACAGTATGTGGGGGAATCCCAAGAGAATCTGTACCCTGAGATGTGTGGCATGTATAATAATAACAATAACAACAACAATAATAATAATAATAATAATAATAATAATAATAATACCACCACCACCACCACCACCACCAAGTCATACTTTAGCTCTGAGTGATAATTTCTTTTATATTATCTAACCATGGAGTTTCCCCTCAGTGGTCCAGATTTCCAGGTCATCCAGACCAACCTTAACCCTTGTAGCGCATATGACAAGTGGGAACACTGTATGAACATTGGAAAGTATGAATCTCTTAAATAATAAACAGTAACTGCAGTATCATACTAGATATAACATATACCACTACATCAGGAACAGTGAATTTGAAAATTACATTCACATACAATTCCTACAGTTAAAAGACCTACAAGCAGTAGTACAGAAAATGCTTCTTCTAACAAAAAATGTAACATACTGTAAAATATGCAGTCACACCATGATTATTCACCATTCACACTTAATGGGCCGAATTTTAACATGGTTGCCCACGTACAAAAAACTTTTGTATTTGTAAAAAACTTCTACTCAATAAATTTATATTCAATCAATTTTTCAAAAATGTGTCAGGCAAAAATCATGTAGATATGTGATTTAAATTCAAAAAATAACTGCTGATTGTATATAACATACACTGCACAGCATTGGCTGTGAAAACAGTGTAGGAAACTACATGCATTGCTTTTACTATATTCTACATACAGCAATGTCTAATCATGTCAGGAGTTTATGCTCCAAAGAAACAATGGGAGTGGTAAAACTGACGCCTGAAAAGGAACTGTGGGTTAGGGGAACCACAGTGCCAACGCTCATCAAAGCAAAGTTTCCTATTCTGTTACTTCAGCAGTAAGTAAGAACAACATTTTAAAAATAATGCCATTAACAATCCTGTTCCCAGCACGTGGATCTCTTATTGCTGAAGCCACTGATTTCCTGTGTGCACATTTCAATAAACCATAAATAAATAATAAAGACAATTTTAGTCAACACACCTATAATTTATTATAAAAACAATATTTGCCTTTATAAAATGCTACATGTTTCGACACCTAAGGGTCATCAGGTATGAACTAATAAAAAGGACAGTCAAATATCCTAATTGTCATTCCCATGAAATAAATCTCTTTCTTACAAATTTATCTATTACAATAAAATTGTAAAAAAGATGCCTCTGTCACAAGAACGACAATTTAAAGATATTTCACGTCCTTCCGTTTCATTTATTCATGCCTGATAATGACCCTTACGGCTCAAGACATGTAGCATTTTGTAAAGGTAAATATTGTTTTTATAGTAAAAGATAGGTGTGTTGAATAAATTTTCTTCTCTAAAGAAACTGTAGATACTTGAAATTTATGGCTGACAGATTACTGTATATTCACAAATCACAATTAGTTTTATAACATTATATATACATATATATGTATAATTCTACATATTCATATCTTACTTCATATATATATATATATATCAAAAGTTCACCTGTAATTTCTAACAAGGCCCCATATGGGTAGTGTCATCAATTACTCACAGGATTTCAAGAGCACTTTACAACCAATCATACATCAGCTTAATGTCCCATAATGACTCAAGAAGTCAATGAAGTTTTTCTGTAACCATGCATAAGGTTAGCCTTACTTCCACAATGTGAGAAGTGGTCATGCAAAATGAACTTCAAAGTCCAACAACTGAGTCTCAACAAACTGGAATGGTTTAACCCTTTCAATGCCAAAGCTAAGCAGCAAATTATGTCTAATTAGGGCCAAGCAGTTTTTGGGAAATATACAGTGCACCACAAAAAATGCATATATATTTATGTTCTCACCACTTGCACAGTGATGAAAAGAAATGTGCTTGAACTCTGTAATCCTGCAGACATAACCTGCTTCATTGGCTTTATATTAGAGTATGAGATGAATCATGAACAGTCTCTCTGGGATGCTCCAGCAATTGCAGATTTCCTTAGACATGTATGATGAAGATGCTGGCTCTCAAAGGATTAAGTGACATCTTGCATAAAAGAGATTAAAGGACATTTTCTATCACAACACTGGATAAAATAAAAGAACTCATTATTGTAGGAATAAAATAAAAAAATTAATTTCTGGAGTACTGAACTGATATTATGGTTATATGCTGGCTTCTCACTGCAGAGCCTCACTCGGGTTCAGTACCAGATGACTTCACGTGAAGGACGCAAGACAAGCATACTGCCTGTCTCAAATATGGCAAGAGGGCAGTCTATCAGTGACAGAAGTTACCAAACTTAACCAAATATAAGGCAGGAATTTTTTTCTAATTAAGCTGGACAGTTGGGAGGTTGCCTTGTAACTTCATACAAAGTTAAATATATTCTGTACAGGCATTTTACTGATAACTGAACACAGTGCAGTGGGTGGTGGGGGCTTTATACAGGGTTGCATATATTTGGATAAATGCAGTATTTCAGCCCTTGCTTAAATTTTCAGTTCACACTCACGAAATATATTTGAATAAGTTCCAAAGTTTAGTCACCCAGAGGGGCACACAAATCCCATGTTCCATTTCACCCAGGTGACTAATTTTGTTAGGTGGTGCCTAATATTTATGGGTCCTCAGAATGGCTTGTGCTTCTTGTCACCTTCGTGGTACCTAGAATTTTGAAATGGCTTGTAGGTTTTTGGAAAATATGTGGGTTCCTGATTAGTAATGCTAGTTTTCAAAATTGTGTTAGGTCTGTGAGTACTGTAGCGGTCCTTCATGAAACTAATGGCTGAGAAATAACTGGCAGTGCACTGCCGCCAAGTGGGTGAGATACCAGGTGCCTGTGCCAATGAGGGGGTGGTGATGGCACCTGGGCTGACCACATGTAACAAACCAATCTTCAGTCATTCCCTGCATTGGTTTCTGTATTGCAGATGTGTGTCAAAAATAAGATACAAATAAAATTGTACAAGCAGCAGTCCTGTTCCAGAGAACTGTTTCAATGGTCGACAATTTCAATACATCACATATACAGCAGCATGATTCTGCATAGTATTCAGCACTAACGAACAAAATGGGACAGCTTTAATAATATAACACGTATGTACAGTGGCTGATATTAAATGCTATAAATTTCTGGTTAAAAATTAAAACACTCTCTTCTGCAAAATTATGCTTAAATGCACTACCATGTTAGTGGGTTGACGAAGATGTGTATACAGCTGTACCTTACTGACAGTTTTCTAAAAGTATATGAACTACAAAATATGTTTTCTGAACTCTTACCAATTAGTGTGAGAACCCCCTGAAGCAGAAAACTGCCTTAGAGTGGTGAGTTATTCTGCGTTTTGTCACCTCTGTTGATAAAAAATGACCTACAGACCTTCTTGTGGCTACTGGTTATATAAGTGCCAATCAACCATTGTCAGATTGGAAATAAAGACAGGCATAAATTATGATTCCAGTTCTTATGGGACAGGAAGATGAAGCCCATATACTTACATCCCGTTTGGCACTGACACAAATGAGCAGTTTCTCCCCACCATCACTCCCACATAAATGAAGTCAAACCCATGTCGGCTCATAGTAGTTTTAATCTAAATTATGGCAAGTATTTTAGTTTGAATTTAACATTACAAAATATAAAGTGAAGCCTGGGTACTGAAGAAAAGAGAGGAACAACGTTTAGAAGCAGCACAGATGAAATTTTTAAGACACCTTCTTGGAATAACAAAACTAGATAAAGAAAAAAACCAATGTATTAGGGAACAAACAGGAGCAGAGAATACAGTAAAGGAAATAAAACAGTACCAGGAAAAGTGGCTACAACACATACAGAGGATGGACACAAACAGGATACCTAAACAAGCACTACAATATAAACCAAAAGGACGAAGACACATAGGACGACCGAGGAACAGATGGAGGGACCAATTTCATTTTGAGGACACAAGGAACAGGAATCAAACCTAATCCTTCCTGAACATGATGATGATGGTGAAAATATATAAACTTTTCAATATCAAATTATGGAAATTTATTCCAAAATTTTGTTTATATAGCCATAATCCAAGACAATGTGAGTTTTATATCATGAATATTTTAAATGTATTCAGTTCCTTGACTGATACCAACTTCCCACTATCCAGATCTGTTATTTCACTTCTCTTTTATTTTCCAAGAACTGTGATTGTTTATTGCCTGATAATGTAACATATTTCCATTGTTATTTGATATTTATATTATTATTTTAATGTAAGGAGCACGTTCTTACGATTTCATCATTAACAGTACGGAACACAGATGATCCCAGGTCTGCTGGATTTATACATGATATCAAACTGTCACATCCAGTTTCCCTTGACTGACATAATTCCAATAAATCCTTCACATTCTCTAAACCGTGCATAGTGATACAAATACATGAGAAAGACCAACAAGATGCACACTTTTCTTAATAATTTATTTCACTTAATTTATCCTTGACATGTTTTGAACAAGTAATTGTTCATCATCAGGACATACTATTACCATGCTAAAACAAATTAATACAACCACACTATTAATTCCATTTGAACAATTATACATTCAATCATACTACCTCCACACACAATTCATTCTGGAACAAAACACAGGCGAGTAAAACCCTGTGTACCAACTGATCCTTGACCTACACATTATGTCACCACATGCCAAGCACACCAATCAATACTCCCACTTCACCATTGCCTAGATCCAGTACCATTCGTATCGTGTCAGCAACTAGACTCCTCTTAAGATGGTATGAACAACATTTTAATACATTACAAGATGCTATTGCATTTTCTGAAATACTTTTTAATGTAATATCGTTTTAAAAAAATTTTAACGTAAGATTTTAAAACCCCACATCACGATCCAAAAACTTAAAAACTTTTAATGACATTGTATGAACTCAATCTATATCTAAACAATTCATATAACTGTAATATAACATCAGCATGGTGAAATACTGTAAGCTGCTTGCACACAACTCCTCCTGATGATGAACAATTACTTGTTTGAAACATGTCGAGGATAAATTAAGTGAACTAAATTATTAAGAAAAGTGTGCATCTTGTTGGTCTTTCTCACATATATCCAATATATCCATCAGATCAGGTCCCTCTTTTAGAATGGATGGATAAAGAATGAGCTTCAACAATCAAAACAGTGAATAACATCTACAGTATAAAAACCAACTATGGTGCAGCTTCATCAAAAAAATCAAAACAAATTCTAAGAAAGCGCTTATTGCTACAAGTCTTAATTTATGCAAGTAAGTTTTATCCTTGTCACCTGTATTATTAATATTTACACAGACTGACTTCACATATACAAATGCACATTAAAAAATTGCCCCTAGAAATTCAGGTTATCTACTTAGGCAACATGAACATGTACTGTATTTTTAAAACATGTTGCACAATTTGTTTTATTATGCACAAAACACCATTTATTTCATAATTTTATCCTTTTCTGTTTAAATAATACTTAATTTTTTCATAAATAATGTTCTAAAATTCAAATATCAACCTGGTCGTTGAAAGGTTAAAATTACAAGGTTACTAGCCACTCACATAATGTATGTATTTAAAAATAACTACCATCACAAGAGCTCAGAATTTGAGATACTTGTCCTGTAGGCTTCGGATGAAAGGGGCTTGCTGCAAGTCATGAGCAGACTGATTTCCCCGGAACATAATGGGACAATCGAGAGAGATGCATTCAATGGCTTCAGGACGTCCACAACATGACTGGCACACCTGAGGTTCAAATTGAAGTTCTCATTACAAAACAGAACATAATCACTCATATGTAGGCTACATGTATATTATTCCTTTCTCAGCAACTTTTATTCTGTACCTGACTGGATGGCTTCAGTGCCATAACAGAGTCCCCAACAGTAATATGTGAAGATAAAATTGCTTTAATCAGAATATGCATTATATTGCTCATTATTAGCTGATTCCTTTATGATTGTCATCATATGAGTGTACGGCACAGTCAACAATTTTTAGATGGGTGCTGTGCACTGCAAATTAACACTTCTTAAAAAATCCCTAACTCCTAAACTAAGTTACCTATACATGCCTGAAATAACTTGAGGACAGAAATATACAGGAACATTCCATATCATCTACATCCAACTTGTTACCACAAACTTAGAACTCATACTTCTTTGAGTAATAGTTTCAGTTTTTCAAGGCAGATGTTTAAATGATAGTTGTCTTTTGTGGTTTCACACCATGTACTGTTTTGTTGTGCTTGTTCCACTCTTTTGAAGGGACATGCTACCTCTATTCAGTATGACTGAATTGCTTCAGGTGGATACTGTACTAAGGGGGTGGAAGAAAATGTGTCAATTACATAGGAAGGTTTCAGAGAATTTGGACAATGACAGTCAGAAGGGGGAATTTACAACTCCCACTGGCTCAAGGAATGCCATAGCTGTGATTAGATGAATTCCCTCAAACCCTCTGACATACCAGATGCCTTTTTTTTCCATCCCATCACTTCAATATCCACCTGACCTGGTGTTACCACATATCCATCACAAGAAAAGAGGACATTTCCCATGTATCTTACATAAAAAACAGGACATATCATGGAGGGAAATAAAAGAAAAAAGATAACATTCACAATTTTATTATATAAATCTCCTTCTCCATATTTCTCTGCTATAAGTTCTTTAAATTATGAAATTCTGAGTGAGATGTTCTTTAAGTGTTCTTTTCATAGAGTTTTAGGTTACTCAGAATTTCTCCACTGAAGTTTTCTGAGACAATCTGAAAGGTCAACAACTGTTTTTTATTTTTGAATCAGACATATTTCTTTAAAAATATAGAAATTTTTTGCATTTTCAGTACCATTAAACTATGAAAAAACTTCAAGAAATAACAAATAGTCAAAAACCCAAATATTCTACAAATTAAAAAAACATGATTTTCTAGAGTTCCCTTGATATACTGAACAATAGTCTCTGCTACTTCATTTGATTGTTGGTGGACTTCAATTAACTTTGACTGTAAACCACCATTTTTCCAATCAAAATACTGGATTACAATAGGAAACACCTTCACAGTATTGTGACTGCTTGCGTATGTGGCAACTCCACAGTGCGACGCTGTGTTATTTTTTTTAACACCTGCATTACATTTTCAATAGCATGAGATGGAATTCATGAGGCACTCTTTGTCCGCACACTTCAAAATTTGCAGGCTATTTCAGAATCAGAAAAAAATGTCTTGAATAGAAATGAAAACGCACCTTCTGCCACTAACATGGCATCATTTGCTTCCCATTGCAGTAAAAAATTTGTTACTTTTGCCAAAATCATTTTACCTCTAACAGCCTTCTTGTGCTTCCAGCATTCCATGTGGGCTTGAAGATTAAGAGGACTCTTGTTTGCCACAGACACATAAATTCCTGGTTTAGAAACCAAGCATTCAGCTTCCCACTTGTCATGACCAATTCAGAAACACAAATACTTGCTCTTTAATTTGTCTGTGAATTTATGTTTTCTTTTCCTCACTGTAGGAACGCAATAAAAAAGAAACATGAACCAAGCAACATACAACACGACCTCTACTGCACTGCTGACAATTCAAAATGGACCAGAACTGGGCTCTGCCAGCATGCATTCAGATCCACCAGAACTGAGTGAAAATAAATTCTGAAGTTGAAATGTGGCCTGCAAGTATTATGAACTATTATGGGCGTAATGACTGCAGAAAAACTAAGTGTGACTATCGACAAAGGCCAAAACCCCGGACATTTTTGGAAAATTAAAAAATCCTCCCAGATGCAACTCTGAAGCCTGTAAAAGAGGTCATGTCTGGGAAAACCTGAATGTAAGGTAACCCTAACCCGATCCAACTAGGTGAAGCTGAAGGGATGTCAAAACCCAAAAGACAACCATCATTGGAATGTAGTTTCAATGACCCTGTCTTTCACTTATTAAAATATTCTTACCAATGCCACTAGCACTGCTGACATCCAACTCATGACCATACTTACTACCATCCAGACTATAATAAATGCAAGTAATTAATTTACTTCAATACAGAGAAAAACCAATTCCTACCCATTTTGTGTGATACAGCCTTAATTATGATACTTCTGCTCTTACATGACCTCTACATTGGTGACAATGACACTACTAACAGTCTGCTGCACCATCTGTTCCACTGATCAAGGATATCCATTGCTAACATAAAAATTTAGAAATAAAACCTTACACACACCATGAAGCATTTTCATATTATTTGTTCCCTACATGTTGACAATTAAAAAATGTATGGCTGTGTTAAACACTTTATATTAAAGCAATTAGGGTACAAGTCTGTTATGACAGTTTCTAAAAGCAATGACTCATGCTGTGTATGTTGAATACTTGCAGGCAGTTTAAAAAGTGTCAAAGTATATCTCTCTCCAAATATCAAACAAAGGATTTTGTGATTTCTCAATTGCATCTGGTAAAACTGTGGGAGTTTGTTCAGTTAATCTGTAATATTTAACCTGTGTGTGAATGTAAGTCATACTGTTACACATGAATCTGAACCACTGGGCCGGGCAGTCATGGGGGAGGGGGGGGGGCAGAAGTGATGGGAGTCTAATAACAGTGAATACTCTTTATTTACCTTGAGTATAATGCACATGATAGCAAGATCTGTGTGTAATTACCTTCAGTATCATGCACACAACACAAGGTCTGTGTGTTCATCATCTTGAGTACCATGGACATGACAGCAAGAATCTGTATGTACATTACCTTTAGTATAATGCACATGGCAGCAAGTTGTATGTGTACATTACCCTGAGTAGCATGCACATGAGAGCAAGATCTGCATGTACATTACCTTGAGTATAATGCACAAGACAGCAAGATCTGTGTGCGTACATTACCTTGAGTATCAAGTACATGATAGCAAGATCTGTGTGTACATTACCATCAGTATCATGCATATGACAGCAAGATGTGTGTACATTACCTTGGGTATCACACACATGATATCAAGATCTGTTTGTACATTAGCTTGAGTATCAAGCACATGATAGCAAAATCTGTATGTGCATTACCTTGAGTATCAAGCACATGATAGCAAAATCTGTATGTGCATTACCTTGAATATCAAGCACATGAGGGGGAGATCTGTGAGTACATTACCCTGAGTATCATGCACATAATAACAAGATCTGTGTGCGCATTACCAGTCATTTCAACAAAACGATGACTGTGTACTCTAGATTTATTGCTGATCACTAGTATTTCTGCATTTAATTTATTCTCATTGGAGCATGGTTTCTTGAAAATTCTGTAACTTTTATTACTGATGATAACTTTTAAGTACTGAATTCAACATAATCACACTTCACTGTTATGGTCAAGTTTGCAAGTGCCAGCATGCACTTAATGTTAGGTACACTCAAAATGAAAATATAAAATAATGTAATTAATGCAGGGTATTCAATATGGCTGAGAGAGCTGAGAAGAAACAAATGATTTCAGTGACAGCTACAATCCACTACCACTTGACAGCCCAGCACTCTATGCTAATGGCGTGCACCTGCTACTACAGACAATATCTCCAATTAGTCCACTGATTAAAAAAAAAAAGCTACGTTTGCCCCTATACACTCCATGAAGGAATATAGGGGGAGCAAAGGCATAGCTCCACTCATTCTTTAATCTTGCCACTAGATGGAGGAGAGTGGTCACTCACACCTCTGCTGCTTTACCCCAAGCAAAGACCCTTGTACCCACTGAAAAGGATGATGGATGGGCCCCAGAAATGGTCTGGATGTATTGCAGAAGAGACAAATATTTTGTCCCTGGTGGGATTCGAAACCTAGATTGCCCAGCCCATGGCCTTGTCCCTATGCTGACTTCCTTGAGGAATTCAGCCCACATGGCTTTCCTTGTGTCAACACCAGATTGTAAGATGGCCGCTGGTCTTGTGTTATGAGTCATACAAAGCGCATGGACAGCGTGCGTGAAAACCTATTCTGTTGAATGGTGTTCACTTGCAATACTTTTGGAAAAAATATCATTAAAAAAACTGTGTAAAAACAATATACAGAGCATGAGAAAATTCCTTAATCCTAGGTTTGGTGCTGAACAGAAAGAAAATATGAAAATGTTACGTTTCAAGTGCAGAAAAATGGGATACGAGCCCAAAAAATATTTGTATAGGTTGTCTGTTCTGTATGAGGTGTTAGCAGACCAAGCTCACATGGCAACAATACTTCTCAAAGGACACCCACATAAAATTAGAGACTGTATTGCAGGTGGTTTTGACAATCAGCAGCCAATGGACTTCTTGACCCAAAACTCACATTCTACTCAGATGTGGCATATTTTATATTAACCATCCGGGACGGGTGCCATGCAAAACACCGCCAGAACGGGCGTGTTGTATTTTATGCAACATGGGGATTTTTCATATTATATAATGCAACAAGTCAATTTTAGTACATAATATAATGTATTTGTCTGACCTGTAGGGAAACAGAACCCAAAACTCACATTCTACTCAGATGTGGCATATCTTATATTAACCATCCGGGACGGGTGCCATGCAAAACACCGCCAGAATGGACGTGTTGTATTTTATGCAACATGGGGAGTTTTCGTATTATATAATGCAACAAGTCAATTTTAGTACATAATATAATGTATTTGTCTGACCTGTAGTGAAACAGAACCCAAAAGTAAATGTAGAAATGTGAAAAGCCATGTTTATGAATATGATACAATGAAAATAAGTCAATTACTTCTTCTATTCACACTCTGAACTGGTGATTATGTTCACACCACCACAATTATAGCTGTATGACCATGCAAATGTGTACAGTTAGAAGGGATGTATGTTGAAAACTAAACAATAAAAGTGTCATTTCTTTCATGAAAATATTTTTTATAATGCCAGTCTTAAAACTTAGTAGACGCACTGTGTATATCACCCAAGAATTGACGCCTGCAATGTTCATAAGGATATAAAACACAGCAAGACGCCATCGCCTTGTGACATGCAAGACGGAATACAAAGCACACATCTTGTCACATGTGTCCATGCCACCCTTTGTCATATTATAGTCCAGGATAATCTCTGGTTTTTTTGTCGCTTCATCCATAACTCCAGAATCATGCATACTTGAAACCAGTATGACTGCTTTTTTCCGTTTTGGTACGAATGACACCTATACCTTAACCTTTTGGAATCCAAACATACTTTCTCCCAGCTGTCTCGCTTTTGTAGGCAGAAATTCGAGTAGAATTTCACGTCTATTTTTCTTCATTGTTCCCAACAGGGTTGTTTTCTTCTCCAGCAAATAATGCAAGAGTGGGATGTTTGTGTATCAATTATCAGTTGTCACATTTTTGTAGCTGTTCTTAATAGGAGACACAAGTCGCTTCACAATACCAGCAGAAGTGTTTCTCACGTCATAGGGTCCTGGCGGCTGTTTTTCACAATAAATCTCCAGGTTGCTGCAGTAGAAAGTCTTTGCATCACATAACGCAAATATTTTCACTCCATACTTGGCAGGTTTGTTCGGCATGTACTGAATAAATGAACAACGGCCTCTAAAAGGATGCAGCTTCTCATCAATAGTTGTGAATTCACTGGTATTATAGCACTGCTGACAATTTTTCACAAATATATCCAATATGGTGCGGAGTGGTGCCAATTTATCAGTCTGTCTTCTTCCTGGTCTCGTCTGCACGTCATCGAAACGTATGCACCTAAGTAAAAGTAAGAAACGGTCATAGCTCATGCACGCTCTCAATATTTGAACGCCAGTGCCATCGGCAGTCCAAAGTTCTCTTACATTGGCGTGATGTCCTTTCCTTGTACCAATCACATAGAGGAGCCCCAACAAAGCCATCATCTCACTTCTTGAAGTTTCCGTACACCTACGTTCTCTTGCAAACTTATGCCGGATTCCCTGCATGTACTTGTTGGTGCATTTGACAATTTCATCTATGATGTCGATAGCCATGATTTTCAGATATGCCTCAAGTTCTGTAGATGTGTCTCTGGCATGAGATATAGGTCCTGGAATTTTTTTCACAATATTCTTTCCTCTGGTCTTAGCCCTTGGAGCAATTTGTGTTTTCCTCCATCTTGTTTGTTTGTCTCTGCCTATATAGAAATTGCCATCATCATCATCTGTTTCATCATATTCACTAAGTTCCTCATCTTCCGAAATGTCAGCTTCGCTCTGGCTATCATGATCAGCATCGTCCACATTCATGCTCTCCATGCTCAGATCGGCATCACTTTCATCCTTGTCAGTTGTGGTTTCCTCATTGGAAGGGATCTCTTTAAAAGCTTGTAACAAATCTTCAGACCTCAACCACTTCGCCATTACGCACACTGAGGAGGACATATAATGCGTCAATAAAATGTGAAGAAAGAATATGTCATACAGATTTCGCCACTTACCGAAATATTGCGTGAGGACGGGCGCGCTGCATAAAGTACAGCACTCTAGGATGTCAAGTGCGTCACAGCTGATTACACACTGACAGAGTGGCGTGGGTTCACACCGGTGTAGGTGGAGATTGAGGAGGGTGGCCTTAAGGAATACGTGAGGGGCGGGGCCTGTCAACGCGGCAATGTTTAAATTAAAGATAAAAATGAACCGCTGTTGTACTTTTTACAACGTGGCCCGTCCCATATGGTTAAATGGGAGTACACAGCCAGCTTAACAGGTAACAGTGGTCCGACAAAATGTCACGAAGTGAATGAAGCTCCTACACATGTCCTTGAGTTGGGATCGGGGGTTTTTTTTTTTTTTTTT
>Ga0268261_10001894_pt1 | contig 14737 bp, 10 predicted proteins | sample TergutNc150P1_FD_190353 | JGI IMG/M metagenome (GOLD analysis project Ga0268261, IMG submission 190353) | Nasutitermes corniger P1 segment gut microbial community from laboratory colony in Florida, USA - Nc150 P1 (SPAdes) (version 2) | ecosystem: Host-associated > Arthropoda: Insects >... | reverse complement strand
CTCAGCTGTGGTCGACCACGGCTGAGAACACTTCCACCTCCACATTCATACGGAAACCAGAGGCTGCAACGGCAGTTTGACGGGGCTCCTGATGATGGGCATAACAATGCCCGGAACATGTTGAGCAGTGTCTGTACGACAAAGCAATAAAATTTTACGATTGATTGTCGCATCTAGTTGGGTGTTTTATTTGAGTGATTGAAGATGCACGGAACCACAAACCTTAAAGACTTTCCTTAGTAGGATGCCTATTCCCACAATGTCATATCTTAACACAAGTAGCACCATGCTGCTTCAGTTAAAAAGTGTTTTGGATGAATGTTAGGAAGGCCATTACACTGGGGGGAGTCTTCTTACATGATAAGTAGTTGGTGCAGTAGCTGTTTTGGTAGTTTCTGTACAGTATGTTTAGTTCAATATGGAAACTGTCCTTGTTGTAGATAGTTTTGCTTTAATGTGCCAGGTCGGACAACACAGTGCTTATATAATGTAAATGCATCTTCAACAAACTCACTTAAATCCTGAAAATGAAGGCAGCATGTTTTTCCAAAGCACTGGTGTCCATGTACAATTTGTCATGGTGGCAGCAACCAGAAAATCACACTCTGTACAATCAACCTGTAAAAACATGTAACTGTAGAATTATTTAGTTTCTGAAGCGGAATACTTTTTATTGGGTGTTTATTCATTTAGTATATAAGTGGCAACAGATTAAAGGTCCAGGATTGATGCGTTAAGAATAGATACACATGAAATGAGAGGAAAATTGTTTTATTGTCCTTTAGTGCAATCTGTCTTAACTGCAACACACCTTTTATTTTGTTCCAAAAGTCGCATGAAACAGTCACTGAAGGCATCCAAAGGAACTGAATTTAATTGCCCAATTTGTTATTCTAGAGGCCTTGAATTTCATGAAACCTTCTTCTTCTGAATGCGGTTTTCACAGTAGGAAGATAAAAAAGTTACCTGGCACTGTGTTCGGTGAATGAGGCACGTACCTAATCTTTACCACACTACGATTTTCCCGGAAGCTCTTCACTGGCATGTCAGAATGATTTTATTTATGAGACTATCTGGAACAAACTTCAGGTAAATCTTCCTCTTTTCCAAATCTTCATGAAGAATCTGACAAATCACTCCCAGTTAGTGTGTGGTCTATCCTCCATCAGTCTTGGGATCATTTGAGTCTCTGTACACCAGTCTATAAGCATTAGTACCTGTTTCCAAATTTCCAGTATTTAACATCTGCCCACACCTTGGACCATCTTCAGGGTCCTTATGCTCCCATACGAATCTTTTGAATCATGCAAATATATGTGTATGAGATAAAGCTTCATTCCATAAACTGTTTCAAGTATTTTGTGTATTTCTGTAGCTGTTTGGCTTAGTTGCAGACAGAACTTGATATTTGCATGCTCTTCGATGACAACGAGTACAACACAACTTACATGTGTGGCTACTACGGATGAATTGAATGAGAGAGAACTTTCTTATCACTTATTTCTAGCAGTCATACATACATACATTCCATGGATCAATGTTTTACAAAGACAGTAGGATGTAGAAAATGTCATAAATAGACAAATATACACAATTTTTACAGTATAGAATACTATAGATATTTAACATTTTACATAAAAAATTCATCTACAGAGAAAAAGGAGTGTATTTCAGCATTTCCTTAAGGCTGCTTTAAATTATTATGGCAGCATAAAATGTACATTTTGAAAACAATACAGGTTAGCATTCGGTCTAACAGAAAGCAACTAAATTTGGCCTGTGCATTGAACTGGACTTGTACCACAACCAGCCTTCCTAAAATAACAATACCCAATACATACCGCATAACTCTTTCAGTAAATATGTAGAGCGACGAAAATCAATCCCTACTTCCTTAACAATAAATCTGACGGTAAACGTTTATCCAAGGAAATATATAGACTTTAAAATAGCATAATTAAATGCAAACTAATTAAGGAATAATAAAGAGAAGACAAGATTATGTATAACAAGGACCCATACTAATCTTTTAATAATTCATACTGCATAACTCAAGTAAGCGTTACGTAATGTATATCCACTGACTGACCTTCATCATCAACACAGGGTGCTTAATTATTCCATAATAATCCAAAATAACTGGTGAATTCAACAGCGTATATTGGCTTTTACTTATTTTATCTGTTTTTACCTACTTTAAAGTACTATTGTATATTAATTATTATTCTATTTTAGAATAAAAACTAGTTTTATAACAACATACTGTTTGTAATAGGTCACGCTTACTTTATATGGATTTTTAGACTACCTGATGATGGCCGTACAATTTGGCCAAAACATGTAGTAGTGTAGTAAATATACGAACGTATAACACTTAGAGGTTGTGTTATTCGGTCCTCGTACTTGATAACTGATTTAATGAACAAAACAGGATTATGATTCCTAAACTGACAATTCGTTGTTTTACCATTTATACTTCTGAAATCTTTTTGTGTAAAATAGCCTGTGGTTTCTTGCCCATGTGTCTGACTCCTGTCCCCTTTACCCTACACACATCAAGACTTGTATGAATAGTTGGCTTCAAATGAAAATATGTATGAACACCATTACATTTTAGATCACCTCACCTTCAAGCCCTTTACTCCCCTTGCACTCATGTAACATTGCAACCACGCTTGTATGAAGTTGGAGTGACAACAGTATCAGTTAATTTAGAGTATTCAAATTAGATGTTATGAAAAGAAGCAGTAAATGTATCATTTACTGGGAAACTTTGAAATTTTTCAGGGTGATCTCTGAAAGCTTATGATTACATTTCTCAGAATGTAAATTACAAAAAATCAGCAAATGATGGTATAATACACACTCATTGCCTAGGTGAGGTTTGTCCCTCATTTGATCAGTGAGTCCTCTTTGGGGATAAGGTGTGCATTCATCGAATCTGATACCATTTCTGTTAGTTGCAGCTGAATTGACTTTTATTATTGGCATTTTTGCCAGTGGGCTCCAGCTAATTGCTATATTAATAGGTGGTGTTTCTGTCAGTTACTTCAAATCTTTGCCTATTGGGTCTGACTAGTAGCACACTTCAGGAACTGATTGCTTGCCTGTTTGTTAATCATGAACTAACTTACTAGATTTTTGTGAGAACAACTCACTGTGATATATTCACCTGAATATAATGGATTCCGATTGGTTGCTTCATATTGCTGGAATGTCCCATCATTGTCAAAGAATTCACTTTGATGAGAGCTTCAAACTCTCATCCATCTGTGTAGAAGCTTTGTGGCATCTTGGGTTCAAGACTTATTGGTGACAGGTAATTGCCCATACATCCTCTAATAAATTATGAGTATTTCAGCTTGTCATTATTAATTTTAGGAATTAGTCAAGCTTGTCTGTTAGTTACTGTGCCATTTGCTCACAGGGGAGTTTCAAACCTTAAAGTTTTCTGGAGGAGTGAAACTCCATTCTGCTGTAATATTTTCTTGAATGAAACCATTTTGTACGTTTTATGACAGTAAGGACTAATGAACCACCACAGCTAACTTGTTCATTGTGGTATGAAAAGAGATAGTAAACATAAGTATGAATTGTGCATGAAGAATATTTTGTGTTTCATGAAAAACAGACACTGGAAGGGGTGTGAAATGGAAATTTAGCTTAGCATAAACTGTGTGCAGAAGTAACTCCTTGAGTTCAGTTCTTAAATTATAACCTTTTTTAGCACTTAATCAAGACTCGTAGTTGTGCCATGAAATTCATGTAGAAGGGTTTGTAGTTACTTTACCAAAACATTCCCTTGAAATTGATGAGCAAAATGTTACTCTGTATATTTACACCTATTGTTGAATGGCTTTATGTGACATTGGTAAAATATTTATTCCACGGTCATATCTCTGCGTACAAATGATCTGCATTCCAAAACTCTGTACATCAGATATATATGACTTGGTTAATTTTCCCCATAACATGCTGGAGTTTTGATCTTTTTTTTTATGATCACAATCAATTTGAACCTACAATTTAGTTTTAAAGTTGCATACAGTTACACATGACATACCATTAACATGTGTATTGTCTTTGGAGTAGAATGAACTGAAGAGAATAAAATAAAAGACATCACGGTACTGTGTCTCTAACACCAAATTATAGAACAACAATTTTCTGGAACAGCAATGTTCCATAGTTACATAAAATAAATTTGTGAGAGGTCATGTTCATAGAATTGTATTTGTAGGTTAAAATACATTTATTTTTGTAAGTTAATATGTGTGAGCTTCATTTGGTTCTCATGCTAAGAAAGGGTAATATTTTTGATGAATCTGTGTTCATATGTATGAGTTGTTATTTACTTAGTTTTTGTAAGCAGAGATATGAGTATACAAAATCAGACATAACAAATCAAATTAACACAAACTTACTCAATGGATGGTAATTTTATCTCTATATACAACACTGCAACCACATCCATCAGTCTGCTTGCAATGGTAACCTGTTCAAGTTATGATCAAGTAATACACACATTCTTCACTGGTACTATAGTGCAGAGCTGGCTAGTCCTATCGACCGCTGAGCCATATTGTCAAACCAAGGACACTGGTAAAACAGTGATGCTTGAAGACCTGTATTTCAGAGGCGCCTGGTTTGAATCTTGGCTGGTTTACAAGTTGTCATAACTTACGTGTTCACTGCCTTCTTCTGTCTCTTCATATGTGTACTAGGATAATATTAGGAAACAGACCACAACCACCTCTATTCAAATTCTCAACTACTTCCCACTACATTTTATGGTATGTAACCTCTCCATATGAAAGAATATTTTCAACCAGTTACATTCATAAGTGCAGAGAAGTTAAGAAGCCAAATGATAGCCACTACACAAGCAGAGTGGTGAACAAATGTGTAAGAAAGGTAAGGTTCTCAGGGTTTCATTGCAGTTTCCAAGCAAAGTAAGTTTTTCTTTTCAGTTATAAATTATAAATAATTTTTGTGACCCAAGGAATCATAATCCATCTACACATGGGAAGACTTCTGAAACTACACATCACTGCTGAACAGAAATTTTATAACAATAAACCTCAGTTTTTGAATCATGGTAACATCTTATGCACACGAACTATATAGGAGCTTGTTTCTGTTAGGCATATTCATACCAGTCTTCTACATTTTTTTAACTCTGAATGTATGTATGACTAGAAATTTTTAGTACATTATGATGGGTATATGTGCATATAGTAGGTGGAATAATTTTATGTTGTTTTATTTGATAATGTTAAATACTGTTCATAAGCAGTCCTTTCTCCATACAATTTCCCATTCTGGTTTGGAGTTTTGTCCGTACCTTCAGTTGCCAAATAGATCAGGCTTTGCATTATGACATACATTTGGGAAACACTGGTATACATTAAGCCCTAACATCACCTGATTTTTTCATGTGGCTCTGTCAAATATTGGAAAATTTGACTCTTAGCGCTTGAAACAATAATGTTAACAGTCCTACAAAAGATTACAAGACTTCCTTATAACACCAATGCAAAATCCTTACATTATTCATGAACCTTACAATCTCTGTCCTGTTATTGTAACTGTTACAGTCAAGTAGATTTGTTAAAATCTTTAAGCTGTATACACTATGTAGTCTTAACTGTATGAAAATTTCTTAGGGATTACATGGGTGTCACTGCATAAGACACTTAAAAGAAAACATTATTTGAAAATAAAAAGGACAATTAATGGGGTTTTAGATATTCAAATTTTTTAAACAAGGAGGTTTGTGGAACAACAAAGTTTGGGAATCCTTGGTCTAACTAATATGCTTCCTCACATTTCAGTTATCAGAGCGTGCGTGAATAGCCACACCATTGCACTAATTTCTCATGCAAGTAAGATCCTACCAAGAATTATTAAAAAATGACTTGAGTTGTACATAGAACGTGAAATGCCAATGAAGCAAGTAGGATTCAGGAAAGGGTGTGGGACAAGCAATCAAACCACTAATGTGAGATGGATTATGGAGAGGGCAAGGTAACATAAAAAAAATGTGTAGCAATGTTTCATAGATCACTAAAATGCTTTTGATAGTGAAGAGCAATTAAAGATGTGGAAGAGCATGAGCAGTATGACAATACCTGAACATTTAGTGGTGCCAATTGGAGACCTATGTACAGAGCAAGTAGCCAAAGGACAGGTTGAACAAGGCAAACAAAATGGTTCTGAATCCAAAAAGAAGTAAGGCAACACTGTATCTTATTTCATGGTCAGTTTCATCTATACAGCAAATGCATTATAAGAACAACACAGTTAGAAGATAACGAAGCAAATTGCAGAATAGTGGAACACACCAAACCTGTGTTACGCATATATCACTCTACTAGCGAAAAGCAAGGAAGATGGTTGAACTGATGCATAGGGTCAAAAACGCTAAGTGAAAGGGCGTGTATCAAATTGAACCTAAAGAAAACCAGCGTAATGAGCACTGGGGAATAACTCTTTGTAGACAGTGAAGAAATCGGCACAGTTACAAGCTTTGGGACTGTATAACCGATGACGGCTACACCAAAGACGAGATCAAGAGAGTAAGGTTGGGTAAAGCAGCAATGGCAAATTTGACAAAAATCATTAAAGACTTCGGTTTCGGCCAACACTAAACTTGTGATAGCCCGGATAACAATCTTCCCATCTCTATGGATGTGAAAGCTGGATGCTAAGGAGGGCAGATAAAATGGAAGATAGACGCTTTCGAGCTATTAACGTGTTCCGAAAAATTCATTGGTGATTAAACTAGGCCCAACTATCCTATCACAACCTTGCCCATCTTAACCATACTAAAATATTTCGGACGCATATTGCGCATGTCCGATTCCATGGAAGAAGGTTTGATATTAAGCTGACAGATGGCAGTAACATTTGGGCCGTGATATCTTCTCTGCCACGCAAAACCACAGTGCATCTAGTTCGCGAACACGAGTGCAGAGACAGATCTACAAGGCGGTGGAAAACATGGAAAGAAAAAACGAATAAGGGATAGCAGAACCGCGAAAACGAGTAAGGGTTAGCAAGACTCAGTTCTTCTTGCTAAGAAAATCCAATACGATCACCGTAGGACGCCTGCGACCTGAAGGAACTGCAATTACTGCTTCTACCGTGTTCTATTCGCACAAGTGTTGGCTATGCTGCTTGACAACGCGCGAAAGATTGGCGCGAAAAGCGTAGTTCATTGCGTTGCTTTGGCCCTGCGCAGTAAGCGGCAGTGAGTCGTCTTGCCAAGGAAAATGGCCGGAAGTCGGGATGAGATGGAACACGTTTTGGACACTTTGTTAAGCACTGATAATAATGTTAGGCAACAGGCCGAGGTGAGACCACAAGAGACGTAATAAGTGAAACTTCATTTATTAGTGCATCACCCATTACGATGCCACAAAGTTCGAAAATGACTGTACACGGTGGCATTAACCTCGTGTATTGTCATGAAGCACGAAGAGTTATTTATGGCTGAAGTACAGTGTTTTCTGAGAGAAATAACTACGACATTAGTTTCAGAATCGTGTAATAAAGGGATAGTGTTTCCACGCATGACTTTTGTATGAATGTTCATTGATTTGCAGGATTTATACAACAATCTCCCAGTCGAAACCAAGGTTACGTACCTTTTGAGCTCCGTCCACAATGCTGCGATGGAAGAGGAACTGCGGCAGATGGCTGCTGTTCTCTTACGACGTTTGTTCTCCACAGAGTTCATGGAATTCTTTCCTAAGGTTAGCACGAAGCTGTAATCTGCTGGGTAACCTGAGTTCTGCTGTGTTTGAAGTGAAACCTCATCTTTGCAGTTTTTTATTTGAATAATGTAGTTACATGTTATAAGTACATATGACTTATAGTTTTTGGAGTATTTTCAAAAAACACATTCAATTTTATATGTTTGTGTGTATGTATAATGTATCTAAGAGGTGTAGATGCCATGATTTTATGTATATATGTATTCAGTATGCTGTCACTGGAAAGTAGATATTTTAAAGTCATGTCAAGTGAATGGTGTTGCCAATGGGGTTTGTTTGACATGACAGTTCTATTACAGCATTGTTTTTCTTTAGGGTGTGGTTTCTTGTAGGTATTTAATTTGTCATGGGTAGAACATGACCTTTGTTGTTTTAAAGTGTATTTGTGTTTTAATGATGGTTATGCTGTCAGTGAAATTTTGCTAAGATTCAAATATTGGTACTGTCTCTTTCTTTAACTTAGTGCAGTGAGTTAACATTTCAATTGTTCTTCTTTTATACTGAGTGCTGACTACTGAAACTTGTTATTGTAATAACAATTTGGGTAATTCTTCATGTTTTCAGCTGTGTGCTTAGTGTATAACCATAATCACTGCAAGTTTTACAACAGTGAGTATGCCAGCACTTGAAAGAATTTGTGCCAAGGTTTACTTGGCACGTGTTTTACCTGGTTGCAATGGTATACCAATTCTGTTATCAGTTCTTCCTACTAAAGTAACAAGGTTCATGGGATGATATTTGCATATTGCAAGAATGAGAAGCTAGGGGGCATTAAGTATTGGAGATCTTACATTGAGTGGTGGGGAACATCATTATCTCTGCTCTTTGTCTAATATTTTTTGTGCGATTGCTTAAAAAATGATCAGATAGTTAAGATATATAACATGCATGGAGAAATTGATGTCCTCTTATACTGTTTTGTTGGTCAGAAAGTCACTGGAAGAATCCACTTAGGAGATTTCAGTATAGATGGCAGGATATAATTAACCCTTTAAGGACAAAATGTAATCCATATTATTTAAAGACCCAGTTTGTACCACTCAGTAAATACCTGCCATTTCAGTAATGAGAACTTGTCATTGAATGTTGTATACGGCAAAATGCACAGTTTGTTTTGGGATACGTACAAAACAAATATGCTGTAGGCAGAATGTAAAATTTTGGAATGTTAAAACTGCTGGTACATACAGTAATCACAAGGCTTTGAAAGGTTGAAGTGTCTGTTTGCATGTGAATATTATAACGAGTTTAGGTTCTATAAAAGCAGGAATTCTGACCTGGCTCAGTAATTACCAACTTTTCAGAATGTACTAGGTACTGCAGTGATGCTTTACAGAAAGGGCTTATTTCAAATAAACTTTATTTAACCTTTAAACAACTTGCATTTACGTAGCTGATTGCACCTACAAAAAACGTCCATAGAAATGGATTATATATATTTTTAACCAACAAGGAATTTTACCGCATTTTAATACCTGCTGCATATTCTGTTTTCTTCTCCACAAAATGCCATTTATTTCAAAATTTTATCTTTTTTTTTTTATCCATATTGTACATTTTCCATAAGCCATGGGCTAAAATCAAAGTACCAGCCCAGTCTCTTAAAAGTTAAATCTCTGAAGTGACATTCCCAGTTCATTGAAGATAGGCCTGTTTTGGGAAATTTTTTTATTTGGCTGACTTTCTGTGTTTGTCCAGTTGAACGTTTCTGTAAGTAACACAAGATACTGTTGTGCATTAATTAAATAAAATTAATTTATAGGGGTGGTTTCTTATGTTTGTTGACATATGTGACTGTTGGTCATTTATAAGTTAATTTTCTGTTATTTTTATATGTAGAGTTTTGAAAATCATGATAATTCCATTGAGTATGAGAACTGCCGTCTTTTGGGTTATTACGCAGCGAGTAGTGGTAATTCTGTACCAACATTTCGGGACAGCATATTGTTCCCATCTTTAAGGGTCAAGATTTTTTTTTTTTATTCTTGACCTTTGAAGATGGGATCGATAGATTGTCCCGAACTGTCGGTAAGAAATTACCACTACTCATTGCAAAATAACCAAGAAGAGCACAGTTCTCATCTACTTCATGGTCGAAGCCTGAAGTCACGCACCCAGTGAGTATGGTTGAGACATGGTAGTGTAAATTATCTGAGTTAAGGCAATGGATGCTGCATGTCAGATATAACTGACCTTGCCAAACATTAACCAGATGATGTATGTTGTAGAAAAAACTGATGTAGCATGCATTAAATTTAATTTTTGGGTGTTTTTTGATGTTTGTTATGACCTTTTTGAACAATTTTGTTGAGACTTTTGCCTATTGAACTCATATCCATATTTTCACTGTGAATTGTACTCTTTGGTTTAATTTGTTATGGAGCAGCCTGTTTAAAGTGCTGTGTATTAAAATGTAATGTTTAGGTATATATAGGTGACACTGATCTGATGGATATATCATGCAAAGCATTGTCTGGTTTAATTGAGAATTTCTTGTGGAGCCCATGTTAACAACATGTGTACAGAATTTTGGTCATAAAATCCGAAGGGGAGAAACCACTTTGGTAATAATGGTGGGGGGGATTTTAAGATGAGTTCTTAAGGATGTGGACTGGATTTGTCTGAGGACTGCAATGATGGGGTCTTTATTATATGAGCGAATCTTTTGGTTTCATAAATGGCCAGAAATATATTAATGTACTCACTGCAAGAAATGTAGGTAAGTTCTTTGTATACATCATGCAAAAATTGAGTCGATGTCATCACTGTTTTGAACTGAATCTCCCGTTTGCCTGAAATTGAAGTGTAGTTGTACTGGGTCTATAAAGTCATTGCTTAGCAGAAAATATGCCACTTTGAAGCAGGGTTTTTGTCAAGTAGTGGTTCACTGTATACTTACCCCGCTGTTATTTTGCAGCTGTCACCAGAGGGACAGCAACAACTAAAGGAGCAGGTGTTGCTTGCAGTACAAAAAGAAGAGTCAAACTCAGTACGCAGTAAAGTATGTGAAGTGGCAGCTGAGGTGGCCCGTAACCTAATTGATGAAGATGGAAATAACCAGTGGCCTGAATTCCTTCAGTTTCTTTTCCAGTGTGCAAATGCCCCAAACCCAGTTCTGAAGGAAAGTGCACTGCGCATGTTCACGTAAGTTATGTATGTATTCTATATGGAAAGTAGTAAGGTGCAGTTAACTTGAGAGAGAAGGGGGAAGAAAGTCAATGCTATTTAAAAAATATTTTCATTCGCATGTGAGATATATCTTAATAACACCGAGGTGTGTGTGTGTGTATGCACGTGTGCGTGAGGGTAGATAATTTTGTACTTTCATGCAGAAAGTAGTATACTACATGTGCTGCTTTGTATGCATACAAAAGTTGTGTGCCATGCATCAATTGTTACGCATCTTAGAAGTTGTCACAGCAGTTTGTAGTGAAGTTTGTTTTACTAATACGTTATGCTACTTTAATTTAACTGTGAAGGAGTATGGAGACAGACATATTTTTTACATTTCGTAGGTCTGTTCCTGGTGTGTTTGGAAACCAGCAGTCTCACTACTTGGACCTTATTAAGCAGATGATGCAGCAGTCCCTCACAGAAGTTGCAGGCTATGAAGTGAGTGTAGTGATAGTACTACTGGAAAGTAAAAAACTTCTACATTTATCAGTAACTTACTGAAGAACAGCTACAGAAGATTTGTGACCTTCATGACAAGTTACTGCTAAAATTTTGTGTTTTTTGAGCTTAACAGCAGAGTTCAATCTTGTTCTAGGTTCGGTTCCAAGCTGTACGTGCAGTGACAGCATTTATACTGCTCCATGAGAAGGAAGCTCCAATTCAAAAACATTTTTCTGACTTACTACCCAGTATGGTGCAGGTATTTAAATTACTTTGAATTATAAATAGCCTTCTGGTGGTAAATGTTTGTGAAATAAACTGCTTAAAAAGTGTTTCACACAAAAAGATAATAATATTCTTTGGATCTGTTCGTTCCACATACACTGATTTGAACATTCATGTTTGTGTGACACTGTCTATATTTGTTCATCATATAAAGTATATATTATAGTTGTTTGATAGAGGTCTCTTATAACTATTACATCAAAATTAGTTGAGGTTAGTTTTGTGACATGCAGTATAAGCTGGTTTATACAGGGCACCCAGGACCAAAGGGGTGATGGATATTGCAGGTTAATGGATATTAGTGTATTTTTTATTTAAACTTATTAACTTTTAGAAGTTCACTATCTGACGGTTGCAAAAGTTAGGGAAAGATTGGCAGTACGTAAACAAGCAGCACAGAGGTATGATGGGGAAAGATTTAATCTGAAGCTAAATGAACTGGAGGTTAGGAAACAGTATCAGGTTGAGATTACAAACAGGTTTGCAGCTTTGGAGAACTTGAGTGATGACGATGACATAAATAGGGCTTGTGAGAACATTAAAGAGAATATCAAAACCTCATCTAAAGAGAGTCTAGATCTGCAAGAATTGAAGCAGCATGAACCATGGTTTGATGAAGAATGTTTAGGTTTTTTTAGATCAAAAGAAGCAGGCTAAAATGCAGTGGATACATGACCCAAGCCAAACCAATGTAGATAATCTGAACAGTGTTAGATGTGATGCTAGCAGACATTTCAGGAACGAAAAGAAGGCATATCTGAAAGCTAAAATTGAGGAACTTGAAACTAACAGTAAGATCAAAAATATTAGGGACTTGTATAGGGGCATCAGTGACTTTAAGAAGGGTTACCAGCCTAGAACTAATATAGTGAAGGATGACAAAGCTGATTTGGTTACAGACTCCCACAGTATTTTGGCCAGGTGGAAGAACTATTTCTCCCAGATGTTGAATGTACGTGGGGTTAATGATGTTAGGCAGGCAGAAATACACACAGCAGAACCACTAGTACCTGAGCCAAGTGCCTCTGAGGTTGAGTTGGCTATTGAAAAGCTAAAAAGGCACAAATCACCAGGTATTGATCAAATACCAGCAGAATTGGTTAAAGCAGGGGGTAAGACAATTTGCTGTGAGATTCATAAACTTATCATTTCTATTTGGAATAAGATGGAATTGCCTGAGGAGTGTAAGGAGTTGATCATAGTACCTATCTATAAGAAGGGTGATAAAACAGATTGTAGTACTTGTAGGGGCATATCACTTTTGCCTACTATGTATAAAATTTTATCCAACATCCTGCCTTCAAGGTTAACTCCATATGCAGAGGAAATTATTGGGGATCATCAATGTGAATTTCAAGGCAGCGAGTCAACTACTGATCATATATTCTGCATTTGTCAAATACTTGAGAAAAACTGGGAATACAATGAAGCAGTGCATCACCTCTTTATAGACTTCAAGAAAGCTTATGATTCAGTTAGGAGGGAGGTCTTATTTAATATTCTCATTGAGTTTGGTATCCCCATGAAACTGGTAAGGCTAATAAAAATGTGTCTGACTGAAACATATAGCAGAGTCTGGGTGGGCAAGAATTTGTCTGACATATTTCCTATTAGGAATGGTTTGAAACAAGGAGATGCTCTATCGCCATTGCTTTTCAACTTTGCTTTAGAGTACACCATTAGGAGGGTTCAGGTAAACCAGGATGACTTGAAATTAAATGGTACACACCAGCTTCTAGTTTATACTGATGATGTTAATATATTGGGAGGAAGTGTACATACTGTAAAGGAAAACGCAGAAGCTTTGATAGTGGCTAGTAAGGGGATTGGGCTAGAAGTAAATGCAGATGAAACTAAGTACATGGTCATGTCTCGAGATCAGAATGCAGGACACATTCACAGTATGAAAACTGATAATAGTTTCTTTGAAAGGGTGGAAGAGTTCAAATATTTGGGAACAACTTTAACAAACAAAAATTGTATTCAGGAAGAAATTAAGAGAAGATTGAACTCAGGGAATGCCTGCTATCATTTGGTGCAGTATCTTTTGTCTTCCAGTTTGCTATCCAAAAATTTAAAGATTAAGATATACAGAACTATAATTTTGCCAGTTGTTTTATGTGGGTGTGAAACTTGATCGCTGATATTGAGGGAGAAACACAGGCCGAGGGTGTTTGAGAATAGGATGTTGAGGAGAATATTTAGGCCTAAGAGGGATGTACCCGGGGAGTGGAGGAAACTGCATAATGAGGAGCTTAATGATCTGTACTGCCCACCCAATATTGTGCGAGTGATAAAATCTAGAAGATTGAGATGGACGGGGCATGTGGTGCGTATGGGGGAGGGGAGAGGCCTGTACAGGGTTTTGGTGGGGAAACCTGAGGGCAAGAGACAGGTGAAGATGGGAGGATAATATTAAGATGGATCTTCAGGAAGTGGGATGTGGGGGTATGGACTGGATTGAGCTGGCTTAGGATAGGGACAGGTGGTGGGCACACGTGAATGCGGTAATGAACCTTTAGGTTCCATAAAATGCAGGGAATTTCTTGACTAGCTGCAAAATGGTTAGCTACTGAAGAAGGACTCTGCTCCATGGAGTAAGTAAGTAACTTTTAGAAGTATGTGAAATGTCATGGATGATGTGAGCATGCAGAATTGAGCATTTAAAACAAGACATTTTTGTCCAACTGTGGCTACTCTCGGATTTAAAAGCAGTGAAGTGAGGGTTCAGATGTTTTTACACACAAAATAATTAAAGATTATAACATATGGCAGTTATTTTATGAACCACAAATAAAGCAACCACGTTACATATGTGAAGGACACACATACTGCTCGCTTGTGGTAAGTACACAGTAGTGACGACAAAATTCGCCATACAAGTGTGTCAGTAAGAGTCAGTGTACCATCTCCTACAGTCTTGCAGGAAATACATGAACAGCCAAGCTACCAACCAACATGATAGGAACTAAACTTAATTTTTATTTTTTGTGTGTGTGTGTGTGTGTGTGTGTGTGTGTGTGTGTGTGTGTGTGTGTGTGTGTGTGTGTGTGTGTGTG
>Ga0268261_10001893_pt1 | contig 14742 bp, 13 predicted proteins | sample TergutNc150P1_FD_190353 | JGI IMG/M metagenome (GOLD analysis project Ga0268261, IMG submission 190353) | Nasutitermes corniger P1 segment gut microbial community from laboratory colony in Florida, USA - Nc150 P1 (SPAdes) (version 2) | ecosystem: Host-associated > Arthropoda: Insects >... | reverse complement strand
CCTACAAGATCATCTTCCTGTAATAGAGAAAGATGGTGAAGTAGTAGGGTTTGCCTTTAAACTCTAAAGGAGATTACCATGCATAAAAATTTAACGAAAATATTGGTAAGTGAAGACCAATTAACCACAAGAATTAAAGAATTAGCTGAACAAATCAATAAGGAATTTGAAGGGGAACGTCTTGTTTTAGTAGGACTATTAACAGGTAGTGTTCCTTTCTTAGCACAACTTATGAAATATATTACTGTAGATGTAGAGATTGACTTTATGGATGTTTCTTCATATCGTGGAACTCAATCTACTGGTGAAGTAAGAATTGTAAAAGACTTAACAAGAGGGATTAAAGATCACAATGTTCTTCTAGTAGAAGATATCGTAGATACCGGACAAACATTACATACGGTATTTGGTTTATTAAAGAATAGACAACCTAAAGTATTAAAGGTTGTTACGTTATTAGATAAACCGGAAGGAAGAGTTGTTGAGTTTAATCCAGATTATATCGGTTTTGAAGTACCTAATGAATTTGTGGTTGGGTTTGGTTTAGACTATGATGAATTATATCGTAATTTACCATACGTCGGAGTATTAAAAGAAGAATGTTATATGTAAAGGGATGGGGAAGAAATGAAAAAAACTAAAAAAAGTAATTTAAGTTTTATGGTCTTAGTTACTTTGATCTTAGTATCAGTTGCTTACTTAGCATTTGGTGGTCAAGGTAGAGTAGAAAACTTAAACTACACAGAATTAATGGAAACGATTCGTACAAGAGATGTTACATCGTTAGACTTAGTAACACAGAATGGTGTCATGCAAGTGCGTGGGGCGATTCAAAGTCAACCAACTGGTAATGCACCAGTTGTAGAAGAACTATTTGAAGGGAACGCGCCTTTAACAAGTGAACAATACAATGAATTGATTGCGCTTGCGAAAGAGCATAACATTCAATTGAATGTATCAGGTATCCCAACAAACTTACTGGCGACTTTAGCTAGTACTTTATTACCAATGATTTTCTTAGGAGGATTCTTAATCTTCATGTTACGCCAACAAGGTGGAGCTAAAGGAATGGAATTTGGTAAATCTAGAGCTAAGTTAGATAAGTCACCTAAAAAGATCACATTTAAAGATGTGGCTGGTGTTGATGAAGAAAAAGAAGAATTAGTAGAGTTGGTTGATTATTTAAAACGACCAAAGAAATACTTAGACATGGGTGCACGTATTCCTAAAGGGGTACTATTAGTAGGTCCTCCAGGTACTGGTAAGACATTATTAGCTAGAGCCATTGCTGGTGAAGCGGGTGTACCATTCTATACGATTTCTGGTTCTGACTTCGTTGAGTTATTCGTCGGAGTAGGGGCTAGCCGTGTTAGAGAGATGTTTAAGGAAGCTAAACTTAACGCACCTTGTATCATCTTTATCGATGAGATTGATGCGGTAGGTAGACAGCGTGGAGCTGGTGTTGGTGGTGGAAACGATGAGCGTGAACAAACACTTAACCAGTTATTAGTTGAGATGGATGGATTCAATGAGAATTCAGGAATCATCATGATTGCGGCTACGAATAGACCTGACGTATTAGACCCAGCGATTTTAAGACCTGGACGTTTCGATCGTCAAATCGAAATCAACAGACCAGATCGTGAAGGTAGAATTGCGATCTTAAAAGTACATGCACGTAATAAGAAATTAGCACCTGATGTGAACTTAGATTACCTAGCGGAAAGAACTCCTGGATTTACAGGAGCTGATTTAGAGAATATTTTAAATGAAGCAGCTTTATTATCAGTTAGAGCTAACGAACATGTGATCACAATGGAAAACTTAGATGAAGCGATTGACCGTGTTATCGGTGGACCAGCTAAGAAATCTAAGAAGATTAACCAACGTGATATTGAAGTGGTTGCTTACCATGAATCAGGACATGCGGTTACTGGATTGGTATTAGATGATGCTGAGATTGTTCAAAAAGTTACCATTATCCCTAGAGGTAATGCAGGTGGTTATGTATTAATGACACCTAAAGATGAAGGATTCTTAATGACTAAGAGACAACTAGAATCTAGAATCATTGGTTTATTATCTGGACGTGTTGCAGAAGAGATTAAATTCCAAGATATTTCTACTGGTGCACAAAACGATATTGAAAAAGCAACTGAGATTGCACGTAACATGGTTACTCAATACGGAATGTCTGCTTTAGGTACTGTTCAATATGGACAAGCTGAAGGATCAGTATTCTTAGGTAGAGACTACAATTCTAAGAAAAACTTCTCTGATACAGTAGCTTATGAAATTGATAAAGAGATTAGAAAAATTATTGATGATTGTTATGGTCAAGCTAAAGATATTATCACAACTAACCATGACTTACATGAATTAATTGCTAAGACTTTATTAGTTAAAGAAACATTAACTAAAGAAGAAATCTATGCTTTATATACGACTGGAGAACTTCCTAAGGAAGATAAGAAAGAAGTAGTGGTTGATACGCAAGATCACCATAAAGAAAAGAAGCATAAAGATGAAGTTGAATCTACTACAGAGGAAGCTTTAAACCCAAGCGCATAGTAAAAAGACCTAGCAATAGGTCTTTTATTTTATACTATTTGTTTAACCTGTATGGTTTACTTATAGAAAATTTATATAATATATAAATATTTTATATTAAAGAAACGTTAAAATGTACTTTTATTGTTAAAATTATGTTTTATTTAGGTATAAAGCTTTGACTTATGTATATTAGTTGTCTATAATACATCTAGAAACAGAAAGGAAGAGGATTAGATGAATATTTTAATATTTGTGATCTCTACTTTAATCTTAGCTGCCATTACTTACATCAATGTTAACAGTTTTACAAAAGTTAAAGTAGTCAATGATAAATAAACTATTTTAATTTGTTTATACATAGTAAATGCATAGATTTTATAATCTATGCATTTTATTTTTATAAGGTATAATATTTTGGTCCTTCAGTAAATGAGAATGTTTCTATATCAGTCACATCAATATAGAATACTTCAAATGCTGGGTTTGATGCCTCTTGGTAGATCGCTTGAATATCTTTAAAGGTATCAATGATTTTATCTTTAATAGTGATATCATCTACAAATACAGCTTTACCATTAACCGATAATACTGGATTAAATGCGGCGTTATACGTACAAAACGATACATGTGGATTCTCTTGTAATTGTTTATAAATCGGTTTTAGATTACTGGTACATAAGTAGACCTTATCATCCTCTGTAAATAAATATTGAAAGACTCTTGTTTTAGGTTGTCCATCAATGGAAGTAGCTAAAACACCTACTTTATTTTCTTCTAGTACTTTTACATAATCAATCATGTAAACCCTCCTTATTTTAAGATAATCAAATTATAAGATATAACCTATATTATAGTTCAAGCAAGGCTTTAACTAACACATAATAGTCATAATAATAAAAAAGTCCTTTTGTTTTAGTTACATTTAACTTTATGATAAAATTTAATCGTACAAATTTAAATTTAAAGAAACAAGGAGTATTTATTAATGGATATTTTATTACACGGTGAAAAAATCGGTAGCGTTAATCCTTTAGTTAAAGGTGATAAAGCGGTAGATTTCACATTAACAGACTTAGAAGGAAATGAAGTAACTTTATCAAAAATTGATAAAACAGTTTTAATCTCTACATTCCCTGATATCAACACATCGACATGTGCAATTCAAACAAAAAGATTTAACGAAGAAGCTGGTAAAAACCCAGATATCGAAATCTTATCAATTTCAGCTAACACTAAAGATGAACAAAAAAACTGGTGTGCTGCTGAAGGTGTAGACATGAAAGTATTAAGTGATGATGGATCATTTGGTAAAGCTTACGGATTAGTATTTACTGATGGACCAGTTGCGGGTAAACTAGCAAGAGCACTTTACGTAGTTAAAAATGGAGAAATCGTATACTCAGATATCATTGCTGAGATTGCGGATGAGCCATACTACAATGCTGCTTTAGAAGTAGCTTCTGAGAAATAATAAATTTGACATAATCGTTTAGATTATGTCTTTTTTTATCGTATGTAAAGTGTTATCAAAGAGTTAGACAAATGAATGTGCTATCATAAATATAAATAAAATACTTTATAAAGGAGAATTAAACATGGATATCACAAGAGATGGTAATGTAATTGGTAGTATTAATCCACTTAAACAAGGAGATAAGGCAATAGATTTTACCTTGACTGATTTAGATGGTAATGAAGTAACACTATCAAAAATTAATAAGACAGTTTTAATTTCAGTGTTCCCTGATATTAATACACCGATTTGTGAGTTACAAACGAAACGTTTCAATGAAGAAGCTGGTAAAGATCCTAATATTGAAATTCTATCAATCTCAACTAACACTAAGGAAGATCAAAAGAACTGGTGTGCGGCAGAAGGTGTTGATATGAAGGTATTAAGTGATGATGGATCATTTGGTAAAAGCTATGGTTTATTATTTGAAGATGGTCCTGCAAAAGGCAAACTAGCTAGATCAATCTTTATCATTAAAGATGGAGAGATTATTTATAGTGATATCAATCCTGAAATTAGAACCCATCCTGATTATGAAACAGCTTTAAAAGTAGCTAAAGAAGCATAACAATATAGATAAAACACACTATTCAGTGTGTTTTTTTGTGAGAAAATTATACTTATGTTTTACTAAACTATGATTATTTTATAAAATTATAAAAATATACTTTTTTGGAGGTAATTATGAAAAAACTTCTATCATTAAGCATAATCTTTATAATATCATTACTTTTAAATGCTTGTGTTACCCAACAACAAGTTCCACCTGCCCAAGATAAAGCATTTGCGAATAATAGTATCGTACTAGGTAAATGGGTACATCTAGGTCCTGATATGAATGTTGCATCTACAATTGAATTTACCACATCTGACTTTACAGATGAAAGTGGTAATACACGACCATTTAGAATAGATGAAAATAATCACCTATTTATACAAGGTGCAAACAATGTAGAAAGTGAAGTACCATTCACTATTAATGGTGATCATTTAACTTTCAATGGTATTGAATACATTAAAGCTAATTCATCTACTTATGATCAAAAAATACAAGACCATCAAAATTCACAATCTTGGGATGCCCAAGTTGCATCTATAACCCAACAACTACAATCCACCTATAACGATGCGAATAATCGTATTAACCAAGGTGTCTTTAATTTCATCAATGGTAACTGGTTAGGTAGTGGCTATGGTGATTCATATTCATTCTTCTTTGGAGGTGCTAGTGGATCTGGTAAATTTAGTATGAGAGTTAATCCAGGTAGCCCTAATGCTAGAGCATTCGATGGTTGTTTTGTATTGAACCCAACTACATATAAGATAAGTCCTTTTGTCTCTTATGGAAAGATAAACAATGATTTTTATATCGGATACCAAGATACAAATAAATTAAACCAAGTAAAAGACAATATCAATTACATGGCAAATCTAACTTTTGAAAACTTTATTAGAAACTCTACCTTATACCTACCATCTAATTCAGAATTAAATAAGTTAGGTAATACTAATACAATACTAGTTAAGAATTGTGGTAATGATAATAACCCAGCTAAAATAGTAATAAACAATCTTAATACTGATACCAATGAAATGATAATAACAAATGGTCCTGGTATGAGAGATGAAGGTAGAAGTATACAATTACATCGATAATAATATAATGGGGTGAATAAGATGAAACATAAGTATAAGATAATATCACTTTCATCCTGTCTATTATTAGGTTTTGTGGTAACTGAATATAATCGACCACTCTTCAACAACAAACTAATCTTAGAATATGGAACCCATTATAAATTAAATAAGAAAGATTTCTTTAATACTAGAAATCAAGATATCTTAGATTCTGCTTCTATTATCTATGATGATTATAAGGATGAAGAAGATAAAGAATATATTCCTGTAGGTCAATACAATGTTACGTATTCATATCTTTATAAGAATGAACGTATTGAATCTACTGCCTATATTTATGTCAAAGATTCTACTAAACCTAACTTCACTAAATATAAAAACTATATACAAGTCCTACAAAATGATCGTGTTGATTTTTATCAAATGTTTGAAGTAGAAGATTTAAATCCATCTACTTTAATCATTGATGATTCTAAAGTTAATCTAGGTCAAGTAGGTTCTTATACACTAAGTGTATTAGGTATTGATATCTATGGTAATACCAATAAACTTAAAGTAACAGTAGAGGTTTTACCTATTACTTTAAATAACTTAAGTGCATGTTACTTAGATGTTAGAGAACCAACAATTATTGATGGGATTATTGTTGTTAATAAAGATCTACCTTTACCATGTGATTATAATCCAGGAGAGAATACTCAAGCTAAAGCTAACTTATCTAGATTAATTAAAGACATGCAAAGACTATCTTATCCAATAAGTAATTCTTACTCTGGCTTTAGGTCTTATCAAAGACAGGCTAACTTGTACTATAAATGGTATAGTCAATCTTCATTTACCGCAGATACCTTCTCCGCAAGACCAGGTAAATCAGAACATCAAACAGGACTAGCCTTCGATTTAATTGATTCAAATACCAATGATCTATTAAGAAATACAAGAGCTACTAAATGGTTAGAAGACCATGCCCATGAATATGGCTTTATTATAAGGTACCCTAAAGATAAAGAATCTATTACTGGTTATATGTATGAACCTTGGCATATAAGATATATTGGTGATAGAGCTAAAGATATTTATGACTCAGGTTTAACCTTAGAAGAATATTTAAATATTAAGTAAAAGACTTATATAAGATAAGATACAAATAAATTCCATATAGAACCAATGACAAACATATTATTGATATGTTACAATTTAGATATTCGAAGGACGTTGAAAGATGCTCCGGGAAAACCAACTTAGGTTTATTCAGTCAATTACATTGGCTGATTTTTCGTTTTTAAGGAAGATATTGACAATTATAAAAAAACAGCTAACTTCTTTAGTTACAGATATCAAAATTCCATATTTATCTAATGACAGGATTATTGTGGGTATGTTACAATTTAGATATTCGATGGACGTTGAAATATATGCTCCGGGAAAACCAACTTAGGTTTATTCAGTCAATCATATTGGCTGATTTTTCGTTTTTAAGGAAGATATTGTCATTTATAAAAAACAGCTAACTTATTACAGACATCAAAATTCCATATTTATCTAATGACAGGATTATTGTAGGAATGTTATAATATTGACATGACGAAGGACGTTGAAAGATGCTCCGGGAAAACCATGTCACGGTTTATTCAGTCAATTATATTGGCTGATTTTTTTATTTTTAAGAGAAAGCCATGTAATTAGATATTATTATGAATCATAAAAGAAGCATTATAATTCAAAAATGAGCACATTAAATGGTGTGTTTTTTTGTTAGATAATTACATATATGTTCGACTAAAAGAAGATTATTTTATAAAATTATAAAAATATATTTCTAGGAGAAGATTATGAAAAAACTAATATCCTTAAGTATTATCTTTATAGTTACAATCTTATTAAATGCTTGTATCACGCAAGATGTATCCCTAGTAAAGACAATGCATTTCTAAACAATAATTTAGTTGTAGGCAAATGGGTACAATTAGGTCCTGATATGAATATCGCTTCAACGATTGAATTTACTTCATTAGACTTTATTGATGTAAATGGTAATACTAGACCATTTAGAATTGATGAAAACAAACGCTTATTTATACAAGGAGATGATAATGTTGAAAGTGAATTACCATTCTCTATTAATGGTGATATTTTAACTTTAAATGGTATTGACTATATAAAAGTAGATTCTCCTACATATAATCAAAAGGTACAAGATTTCCATGATTCTCAAAATTGGGAGTCACAAGTTGCATCAATAGCTCAACAATTACAATCGACCTATAATGAAGCCAATAATCGTATCAACCAAGGTGTATTCAATTTTGTAAATGGTATATGGGTTGGTACTGCTTATGGAGATACCTATTTTTATAATTTTGGTGGATCTAATGGTTCAGGATTATTTAGTATGAAATATAATGAAGGTAGACCAACTGCAAATTCATTTGATGGTTGCTTTGTACTAGAAACAGTCGCTTATGATATAAGTCCTTTTATCACATCAGGTAGGATAAATAATAATTTCTATATCGGATACCAAGACACCAATAAATTTAATCAAGTAAGAGAAAATATAGAATACATGCGTAATCTTACTTTTGAGAACTTCATTAGAAATTCTAGTCTATACTTACCATCTAATTCAGATTTAAAAACATTAGGTTATGTGAATACGATAACACTTAAGAATTGTGACAATAATGTTAATCCAGCTAAAATAGTTATAAATAATATTAATCCTGATACCAATCAAATGGTACTCACAAATGGTCCAGGTATGAAGAATAAAGGAAGAACTATCCAAATACATAGATAAACAATAATAATGTTATAGTAAGAATATTTATGAATTAGACTTCTAGTTAATGTGTTATACTATAGATATATTAAGGGGGGTGTATCTATGTCTAAAAAAGATTTAAGAGACTATTGTTTTTCAGGAGGCTGAGCGGCTAAAATAGAGCCAGGTAGGCTTAATGAACTCACGCATCTACTAAGTAAAAAAGATGATAACTTACTTGTATCTTTTAACGACAGTGATGATGCCTCTATCTATAAAATCAATGATGACCAATATTTGGTATCAACGGTTGATATGATAACACCTATTATTAATGATCCTTATGTATTTGGACAAATCGCTGCCTCTAATTCATTATCAGATATCTTTGCGATGGGTGGCAAAGTATTATATGCATTAAATGTATGTTCTTTTCCTAAAGAACTAGATAGTAAAGATTCTCAATTAATCTTAGAAGGAGCCTTATCTAAAGTAATAGAAGCTAATGCTTTAATTACTGGTGGTCATACTATTAATGAACCTTCTTTATTATTTGGATTAAGTGTTACTGGTATTATTGAAGATGGTAAGTATTTCTCTAATAATATGGCTAAACCTAATCAATCCATTATCTTAACTAAACCTTATGGTATCGGTATCTACAATGTCGCAAACAATAACGAACAATTGAATGATAAACAATATAAACAATGGATTGATACAATGATTACTTTAAATGATAAGACATCTCTTATTGCTAAGAAGTACATCTCGACAATGACTGATGTCACTGGATTTGGATTAATAGGACATGCCTATGAAGTAGCTAAAGCTTCTAATCTATCCATTACAATCGATTATGATAAAGTATTGATGTTTGATAAGGTAGAAGATTATGCTAAGGCAGGTTACCTTACAGGATCTTCTTATTCTAATTTAAACTACTTAAAAGATTTTATCACATCTACTTACGAAGAATTATATAACTTAATACTATGTGATCCTCAAACATCTGGTGGACTACTATTATTTGTCGATAAGGATAAAGAAGAATACCTTCTACATGAACTAAACGATGAAGGTATTGTAGCGACTACTATCGGTTATACTAAGGATAAAGATGAATACTATATACACGTAGAATAAAAGACTTAGCCTGGCTAAGTCTTTCTTTGTATGATTCGATAATGTTCTTCATTTTTAGTATATCCAATAGAATCAAAATACTCTAATATCATAATCACATACTTTCTAGAGACATTGATACTTTCTTTAAAGTCTTTTAATTTTATATGATTAGTTTTAGATTCTATATCTAATAAAATACTCTTTAAATCATTAATCATTCGATCTAAGATCAAATATTCTTGATTTATTAAAACAATAATACCTTCATCAATCATAGATTGGATAACTAAGTAGTCTTCATTAGAAGAATACTTATTATATAAATCACTCAAAGTTAATAAACTATAACCATTATTCTTTATATAAGTCATTATCTGATTCTTAATCTTCTTCTGTTCATTGTTATAAGTAATTTTAAAAGTAGTTAATGATATTAAATCATTCTCTATTTTAAAGTCATTACATAAACTTAATAAGACTCTAGTTATTTTCTTAGGTAAAGAATATTCTAACTTATTAATGGATAATCCTTTTGATAAAGGATACGTTAGATGGTAATTAGTTAGTACTTCTTTAGTATAGGTATATAAATCATTTAAAGACTGATTTAATATAAAGTAATCTTTTTGATTGTATTCAAACTTTAGTAGTGTTTCATTATTTAAAAGATTTTCTATATCATCTAGATTATATAACTTCTCTAATTCTAATCTAGATAAGTAAGATTTATCCTCTAATAATTGAATGATTTGTTTATCAATATTATTATCATACTTAACATAATATCCTTCTATTAACTTAGGTTTCTTATCTAATAAAGATAATATCTCTATACCACCAATTGTCTTTATTGGAGAGAATGATCTTAAGATACCTAGACTGCCCTTTAAACCATAAATATCATCTTGTAGGTATAAAGAGCCATAACTAGATTCTCCTGCATTTAAAGTCCCATTAGGTAGCTTTAAACGACCTAATACTTCTTTAGTTTGGTAGGATAATCTAATTAATTGGTTATTCTTTAACACTTTATTAGATTTTAAATTGGTTACTTTCACATCTAAGTAACGACTTGCTTTTAATGAGTTTACACTTGCTAAGACATCACCTCTTTTAATCTCTTTATCAGAGATGTTACTTAGTTGTAAGGCTAATCTTTGTCCTGGTATAGATGTTTCTAAGTTAATACTGTGACTTTGTATGTTTCTTACCTTAACAATCTTATCTTGTGGATAGAGAGATAATGTCTCATTAATAGAGACTGTGTTACCGATTGGTGTTCCAGTAACTATACAACCTAAACCTTGCATAGAAAAAGATCGATCTATTGATAAATAAAAGATATCTAGTTTATGACGTTGTATACTTATTGAATCAATATAAGTAACTAGACATTGTTTTAATCTAACAATAGATACTTCAGCATAAATAGATACCTCTACTATAGGAGATGAGTCAAAGATAGTATCTTTAAAGAAGTTAGTTATTTCTTGTTTTCTTTGAGTTAGTAGTTCTTTAGTAACTAGATCACTCTTTGTTAATACAATCATACAATGTTTAATATTTAATAAGCTTAATATCTCAAAATGTTGCTTGGTTTGTGGCATGATTCCATCATCTGCAGCAACCACAAATAAGACCATATCTATATTAGAAGCACCAACAATCATGTTTGATACAAACTTTTCATGACCAGGTAGATCTATAAATGATAAGGTATGGTCATTTAACTTAGTATGAGCAAAACCTAAATCAATGGTCATGTTTCTTTGTTTCTCTTCTTTTAAACGGGTAGGATTCATATTCGTTAATGCTTTTACTAAGGAAGTCTTACCATGGTCAATATGACCGGCAGTACCGATAATAATATTAGACATAAGTGACCTCCTTAATGTTAAAAGAATGTTGCAACAATCATATTTTCTATAAATATGATAAAATAAAAAAAAGCCAAAAGGCTGAATGTTTAATTGGCGAGAGTATGTGAGAATCGAACTCACCCATGACAATTTAATGCCACAACATGGTGTTGAAGACCAGTAGGCTCACCAGATACCTAAATACTCCCAAACTTAGTATATAGGATATAAACAAACTTTTCAAGAATGAAAGTTCTTTCATGTAGATAGGGGAATATAGAGATGCTTAATTTATTAAAACAAATACCTAACGTTAATTCATTAATCTTATCTTTGAGTAAGGAATACCATTTAGATAATCAATCTTTATTAAAAGAATGTATTAATCAAGTATTAGATAATACAAGACAAGCCATTAAAAATGAAGAGTTATCTTTTATTGATTTAGAATCGATTGAACAAGAGATATTGAGTATTTATAACTTAGAGAATAACTATAAATTTAAGAAGGTTATAAATGGAACAGGTGTTATTCTACATACTAATTTAGGAAGATCTATCTTATCAAAGAAACAATTAGAGAATATAGAAGTGTTACAATCTTATAATAATTTGGAGTTTGATATTCAAACATCTAAAAGGGGTTCTCGTTATGATATTGTAGAAGAAACGATCAATAAGGTATGTTCTAGTGAAGCGTGTTTAGTCGTTAATAATAATGCAGCAGCGGTCATGTTAGTGTTGAATGAGTTTGCTTCTAATAAAGAGGTTATTGTATCTAACAGTGAGTTAGTTGAGATAGGTGGTTCATTTAGAATACCAGAGATTATTAAACTTTCTAATGCGAAACTAGTTAATGTAGGGACTACTAATAAAACAAAGTTAAGTGATTATGTAAATGCGATAAATGAAGATACAGGTCTAATCGCAAAGATACACCAATCTAACTTTTATATTGAAGGATTTGTAGAAAGTGTTGATGTTACAGAACTTGTGGCATTCAAACAACAAAATAATATCGATATACCTATCTATGAAGATTTAGCAACTGGTTCTATCTTTGATTTAAGTAAGTATGGTTTAGAAAAAGAACCAACTGTTAGTCAACGTATGAATGAAGGTATAGATATTGTTTCATTCTCTGCGGATAAACTACTTGGTAGTGTTCAAGCAGGTATTATTGTAGGTAAGAAGAAATACATTGATCGTTTAAAGAAAAATCAATTATTAAGGGTGGTTAGACCTTCTAGTATTATCTTAAATATTATCGAAACTACCTTTAAATCATATACGAGTGAAAGTCAAGCTAAGCTAAATATACCTACTTTCAATGCCTTAACTCAAGATGAAAAGATTGCGCAAGCTAAAGCCGATTATATCTTTGATCGATTGATTGATTATAATGGTATCTATGTAGCGAGTGTAGATTCTTTAGTAGGTGGAGGTTGTATGCCTAAAAGTAAACTACCTTCTTATGCACTTGTCTTTGATCATAAGGTAGAACAACTTAAAAATTATCTAGCTACTTGTGAAATACCAATAGTTACAAGTATCTACCAACATAAACTAGTACTTAATACCAAGGTTATTGATGAAGATGATTTAGATTATATTATTGATGTATTAAATAAATATTTAGAAGGGAATGATTAAGATGGACTTATTATACTCTAGATTATGGGCCTTATCTAAACTAGTCTATAAACGTAATGTGATAAAGATATTAAGAGAAGTAGACTATAAATACGATAGTGAGACTTTCTATTTAAAGTATTGTGATAAGAATGACCATGTCGAACAAAAGGTTGTATTAATGACCCTAGGTCAAGATATCTATGTTGCCTTTGCGGGAACAGATGTCTTCAATGGAATACATGGTGCTTATGATTGGATCAATAACTTTAAGTTATATCCAATAAAAAATAAATATGGAAATAAACAAGGTAGAATTCATCTTGGTTTCTCTCGTTCATTAGACTTAACATTAGAAAAACAAGAGGACAGTGAAGTACCTTGTGTCATTGATATTCTTAAAAGATTAATGAAAGAATATACAGGTAATATATATGTAACAGGTCATAGTAAGGGTGGTGCCTTAGCGATACTGTTTGCTTATTTAATTAAAGAGGAATTATCAATTGATAGAAAGATACACGTTATCACATTTGGTGCACCTAAGGCAGGAGATAAGCACTTTACAGATTCAATTGATCAATTAATAGGGAATAACTTTGACTATACAAGATTTATCAATATAAGAGATATCTCTAGTGATTTCCCTAGTAAGTTATTGTCTTATCACCATACCGGTAAATTAATTAAGATGATGCCACGATTAAAAAGATTACCCTACTATAAATCTGCTTATCGTTTAAATCCTAGTGTTGCGAAAAAACTACAGTTGTTTCTAACTGATTTTAAGAACACTCACTTTAAAGTATATAGTCAATTACTAGACTTAAATGATCCCTTAACTAGAATATTAATGGGTCATGAAGATGAAAATAAGGTATTATAAAAGGCTGAGATTACTCAGCCTTTGTTTTATCGATAAAGATAGATTTTACTAACATTTTAAAGAACTCTGAATTAATAACTAATGTTAAGTCAATACTTACAACTAGCTTATCTTCATGGTTGTAGAAATCTATCACTTCATAAGCATAGAAATCACTAGCAGCTGTAGGGTACTTAGATCGTATCTTAATATAATAGTTCTCTTTTGAAGTAGCTACTAACTTCTTGTTGATATATAAAGAATCTTTAGAAACATCTAAATTATTAGGTCTAAATATCCCATAGTTATTTGGATCTGAAGAAGCATTAGATTCCTTAATAATAGTTTCAAACTTTTTTAAACAATTGTTTCTTTCATCTAGGTTATCCATTTCTTTAGGTGTTACTAAATAAATGAATCTAACTGCCTTAGATGCTTGTGCATCATTAATAAAACGTTGTGTTTTCATTGCAGAATAATCATTGACAATCAACTTAATTAAATCGATTGATGAACGATACTTACGAGATTTGACATCCTTGTATGTAGAATCAATCGTAATCCAAGGACTGTTTGTTTCCATACGGAATGCTAAAGCATTAGCTAATGAATAAGCGATTCCTATTTCACTACGATATGGAAATAATTGGTAGATATCTTTTAATTCATAAGAAGCTAGAACCTTACGGTTAGTTCTAAATTTAATAGTAGTACCATCATATAAGATATTATCTCTTTTATCATAGATCTTATTAAAGAATAAGACAATGATTCCTAAAGCTAGAGCTGC
>Ga0268261_10001892_pt1 | contig 14744 bp, 10 predicted proteins | sample TergutNc150P1_FD_190353 | JGI IMG/M metagenome (GOLD analysis project Ga0268261, IMG submission 190353) | Nasutitermes corniger P1 segment gut microbial community from laboratory colony in Florida, USA - Nc150 P1 (SPAdes) (version 2) | ecosystem: Host-associated > Arthropoda: Insects >... | reverse complement strand
AGAAATGAAAAACGACCTTAGCAGATTACTACGGCAATCTCATAGTCACTCTTAAATCGCTGTAAAGTGGTCCTCATGGTCTTCGTAGAACCATATACGTACCCATAAGAACCCAAAGTAAGATGATGAATTTGCAGGTCAAGCACACAAAAGCCCAGGTCACAGGCGCGCCTGCTCAAATTCGAACCCCGTATCGCGCACCTGAACCCCCGTATTTCAGCGGGGGTTTTCGTGTATCTGGCCGCAAATCCGATTAGGATGGGCAGGTAAAGCACATCCACGCTGGAGGCCCGATGCAGAACCTTTCGATTGCTACGCTGCCCGCTGAGCAATGCCGGTTTGATCTTGTTTCGCTGGGCGAGGTAATGCTGCGGCTGGACCCTGGCGATCGGCGCATCCGCACCACCCGCGAGTTTGATGTGTGGGAGGGCGGCGGCGAATACAACGTGGCGCGCGGCCTGCGTAAAGCGTTTGGGATGCGAACTGCCGTGGTTACTGCCCTAGCTGATAATGAAGTAGGCCGGTTAATTGAGGACTTAATACTGCAGGGCGGCGTTAATACCGATTATGTGAAATGGCGCGACTACGATGGCATCGGGCGTTCAGTTCGTAATGGTTTGAATTTCACGTCGCGCGGTTTTGGCGTACGGGGCGCAATTGGCGTTAGCGACCGGGGTAATACCGCAGTTTCGCAATTAAAGCCAGGTGACGTTGATTGGGATGCCATATTTAGCCAAGGCGTGCGTTGGTTCCATACCGGCGGCATTTTCACGGGTTTATCTGCCACCACGGCCGATGTTGCTGAAGAAGCGATGATATCAGCCCATAAACATGGCACGGTAGTTAGTTTTGATCTAAATTTTAGACCGTCGATGTGGAAAGACATTGGTGGTGAATCCCGTGCCGTTGAAGTAACTGAACGCCTTGCCGGGTTAGTTGATGTGATGATTGACTTTTTATCATTGGTGCAGCCTCGTGATATGCCATTGCCGCCCGGCGGCTTGAATGTGGCAAATGTGAAAGAATTTGCTTATCAAGCTGGCATTGCATATCCCAACTTTAAAGTGGTGGCTTCTACTATTCGCGAAGTGCATAGCGCCTCGGATAATGATTTCCAAGCAGTGGGTTGGAGCCGCGCCGAGGGTTTTGCGGAATCTGTTTTCCGGCCCAATTTGCAAATTTATGACCGGGTTGGCGGTGGGGATTCTTTTGCTTCTGGCTTAATTTATGGCTTAATGGAGCGCTACACCTTACAAGAGGCAATCGAATTAGGTGCCGCCCATGCTGCTATTGCTATGACGACTCCCGGTGATACTTCAAAGGCAATTAAAGGCGAGGCCAAGCAATTAGCTTGGGTTGATTATCAAGACCCGGTTTATTAGGCAAGATTCGGTTTATTAGGCGTGACTCAGTTTATTAAATGTCAGCACCACGATGCTGGGGAATGTGGCAGTTGCCCGTTATTTGATGTGCCTTATGGGGAACAATTAACGGCGCGGTACGATGCTGCGGCAGCGACATTAGCCGATGTGATCCCGTGTGAGGCTTGGTTGCCGCCAGTTGAATCCCCCGCAGTTGGGATTCGCAACCGGGCCAAAATGGCTGTGACCGGCACCATCGAACACCCAAAGTTGGGGTTAACCACCGGGATTGATTTATGCGATTGTCAAGTTTATTTACCAGCCTTAAGGGATACCTTCCCAGCCATAAAGCAATTTATTACTTTGGCGAAACTGCAACCATATGATTTAACGCCCAGTACTGAGAAAATCACCCCAGCTAAAGCGCGCAGCCGGGGTGAACTAAAGTATGTAATTGTTACCGCTGCCCCGTCGTCCAATATAGTTCCCCCGTCCGATGGTGAGCAGGGCGGTTTAATGATTACCTTTGTTTTAAGGTCAACGGCGGATTTGGCGCGGATTAAGTCTAAATTACCTTGGCTGCAAAATGAATTACCCAACCTAAAAGTGGTGAGCGTAAATATTCACCCGGAGCACAAAGCCACTATTATTGGCGACAAAGAAATTGTGCTAACGGAACAAAATTCATTGCCTATGGATTTGGGTATAGTGAAACTGAATCTAGGGCCGGTGTCTTTTTTCCAAACCAACACTTATATTGCCCAAAAGCTTTATGAAACTGCCGCCAACTGGGTTAATGAAATTGAATCGACTGCAAATCAAAACCACGGCGGCCTTTTCCGAGTTTGGGATCTTTATTGCGGGGTGGGTGGTTTCGCTTTATCACTCGCAAGCCCACACCGCAAAATAACCGGCATCGAACTTTCCCCAGAAGCAATTGCCAATGCCAAGGCAGCTGCGACAAGGATAAACGGGGTTTGGTTCGAGTCAAAAGATGCCACCCAATTTGCCGTGTGGGAGCATAAAAAGCGGCCCCACTTAGTAGTTGTTAATCCACCTCGGCGCGGCATCGGCAGCGAACTGACTAAATGGCTAAATGACCCTTTTGGAATCCCTTATATTCTTTACTCCAGTTGCAACCCAATCACTTTGACAACCGACTTAAAAAACCTCAGCCACTACAAAGTGGTTAAGGCCCAACTATTTGACATGTTCCCCAACACCGCGCATTCGGAGATTCTCACCTTGCTGGTTCACAACCGAACATCCACGTAGGTACAAACATCAAACGTCCGCTGTAAAGGTCTGGGTGTGTCTGAATTGGAACTCAACCGAGTAGTAGCGCCAAGCACACGGTACGGTGGCGGAAAATCTGGCAAAATCGCAAGGGTGAGTAATGAACAGGGCACTTTGACGGCAACCATTGAGACGATGCCGGAAAAGGTAAGCGTTGACGGCTTAGAACAAAAATGGGATGCCGCGTGGGAGGCTAACAAAACCTACGCGTTTGATCGCAGCAAAACGCGGGATCAGGTCTATTCCATTGACACACCCCCGCCCACAGCATCGGGCAGCCTGCACGTAGGCCACGTATTTAGCTATACCCAAACCGATGTGATGGCCCGGTACAAGCGCATGGCTGGCCTGGAAGTTTTTTACCCGATGGGTTGGGATGATAATGGCCTGCCCACAGAGCGCCGCGTGCAAAATTACTATGGCGTGCGCGTGGATTTGAGCCTGCCTTATGACCCAAACTTCACCCCGCCATTTGAGGGCACCGATGGTAAAACCATCAACGCCGCTGATCAAGTGCCGGTGAGCCGCAAAAACTTTATTGAATTATGCGAAAAGCTGACCGCGCAGGATGAAAAGCAATTTGAGGCCCTATTCCGCCAATTGGGCCTAAGCGTGGACTGGGCACAAACTTACCAAACCATTGATGCCAACAGCCGGGCCGCTGCTCAACGCGCCTTTTTGCGTAACCTAGCCCGGGGCGAGGCATACCAAGTTGAAGCGCCGGTATTGTGGGATGTCACGTTCCAAACGGCAGTTGCGCAAGCCGAATTGGCTGACAAAGAAACCGAAGGCCATTACCACCGCATAGCCTTCCAGGGGCAAGATGGCGAGCCGGTTTACATTGAAACTACCCGCCCGGAATTGCTACCTGCCTGCGTGGCGCTGATTGCCCACCCCGACGATGAGCGATACCAGCATTTATTTGGCACCGAGGTAACCTCGCCCATTTTCAATGTGAAGCTGCCGGTGCTGCCCCACCCCGCCGCCGAAATTGACAAAGGCGCTGGCATTGCCATGTGCTGTACCTTTGGTGACTTGACTGACGTAGTTTGGTGGCGGGAATTACAACTGCCTGCGCGCAACGTTCTGGCCCGCGATGGCCGGATGTTGCGCGATACGCCAACCTGGCTGATTGAGGCTTCTAACGCCGGCGCCAGTTTCTATGAAACCCAGTTGGCTGGCACCACCACTTTCAGCGCCCGCAAAGCCATTGTGGAGGCGTTACGCACCAGCGGCGATCTGGATGGCGAACCGCAGCTTACCAAACGCATGGTTAAATTCTTCGAAAAGGGCGATAAACCCCTGGAAATTGTGACCAGCCGCCAGTGGTACATCAAAAATGGTGGGCGTGACCAAACTCTACGTGATGAGTTGCTGGCTCGGGGCCGGGAACTGGAATGGCACCCTACGTACATGGGTGCACGCTACCGCGACTGGGTTGAGGGCCTCAATGGTGACTGGCTGATTAGCCGCCAACGCTTTTTCGGCTGCCCCATCCCGCTGTGGTACCCGATAGATGCCGATGGCGAGGTGGATTATGACCACCCCATCGTGCCTGCTGAGGCTGATTTGCCGGTTGACCCTGCCTCGCAAACCCCGGCTGGGTACACCGAGGCCCAACGCAACCAGCCCGGCGGTTTTGTGGGCGACTCGGACGTAATGGACACTTGGGCCACCTCATCGCTGACCCCGCAGTTGGTGAGCGGTTGGGAACGCGACCCAGATTTGTTCGAGCGTATTTATCCGATGGATTTGCGGCCCCAAGCGCATGATATTATCCGCACCTGGCTATTTAGCACCGTGGTACGCTCACACCTGGAAAACAGCGTTTTGCCCTGGAAACATGCCGCAATTAGTGGTTGGATTTTGGATCCATTCCGCAAAAAGATGGGCAAATCTGCTGGTAATGCGGTAACTCCTAGCGATATGCTCAAGGAGCACTCCCCCGATGCCGTGCGCTATTGGGCGGCTTTGGCGCGCCTGGGCGCGGACACCGCGTTTGATGAGCGCCCCGGTAAGCAAGGCCAGATGAAGATTGGCCGCCGGTTAGCCATCAAGATTCTGAACGCCGCCAAGTTTGTGCTTTCGATGCAGCCCGACGGCGTCGCGCATTTGGACCCAGCTTTGGTAACCGAACCGCTGGACCAAGCCATGTTGGCCGGTTTGGCCGATGTGGTGGAAACTGCTACGGCTGGGTTTGAAAATTACGATTACACCCGCGCTCTGGAAGCTACCGAAGCATTCTTCTGGACCTTCTGCGATGATTATGTGGAATTGGTTAAGGAGCGCGCTTATAGCGGTGGCGCTGGGGCAGCATCAGACCAGGCTACGCCTCCCGCTCCCGCTCGGTCCGCCCAAGCTGCCTTGGCAATTGCCCTTGACGTACTATTGCGCTTGTTTGCCCCGTTCTTGCCCTTTGCGACCGAAGAAGTCTGGAGTTGGTGGCGCAGTGACTTGGGTTCGGTTCACCGCCAACCTTGGCCGTCGGCGGCCCCGCTATTATTAGCAGCGCAGGATGCCGATCCACGCGTTTTGACCGACGCTGGTAATGCCGTGGCAGCTTTGCGCAAAATCAAAACCGAGGCCAAAGTTACTCAAAAGACCCCCATCTTGTCGGCTACCTTGACGGTACCGGAAGATGCCATTGCGGGCGTTACGGCAGCTTTGCCCGATGTGGAAGCCGCTGGCCGCGTGGAAGAACGCCTGATCTTAGTGCCCGCCGTTGGCGACATCGACCTGGAAAATCAGGGCGGAATTACCGTCCTCACCCACACCTTGGATATTCCGACTGTTACCGAGTAACGCCTTCGGCGGAGATTCTGCGATCTTCCTCACTGGGCGCTGGCTCCGCCACCCGCTTCGCTCGTGCTCTTCCTGGACTCTTCATCCCAATCTGATGGCCTAAAGACGCCCGTCAATGTGTCCGACACCCCCTCCTCAGTCATTCTGCGGCAAGGAGCGCAGCGAGGAAGAACGCAGAATCTAGCAACCTCCCTAAAACCGGCCCGCAATTGGGGTGAGGCAGTGCGGGCAATAGGCTTGGCGGAACCCTGCGGCGCTATCTCCCACTGTCATGCTGCGCGTAGTCGCAGCATCCATAGCCTGGGCATCAGCATCGGCAACTAGGTTGATTTTGCCGACGTTGTACCATTCGCGGTGGATTAGTTCGGTGTGACAATTTGGGCAGAAAGTTGAGCTGCCCGCTGGGTCATCTACGTTGCCAACGTATACGTAATTCAAGCCAGCATCTAGGGCGATTTGCCGGGCGCGCGTGAGCGTGGCCGGGGGCGTGCGCGGCACATCGCGCAGCTTGAAATCGGGGTGGAAAGCCGAGAAATGCACCGGCACATCTGGTCCTAGTTCACTAGCAACCCAATTGACCAGGGCGGCGATTTGCGCGTCATCATCGTTATAACCTGGGATCACCAGGTTAGTGATTTCTAACCAAGTGTCGGTTTCGTGGTGAACGTACGCGATGGTGTCAAGCACGTTGCGCAAGTGCCCGCCGGTGAGGCGCCAATAAAAATCCTCGTCCATGGCTTTGAGGTCAATGTTGGTGGCCGCCATCGGGGCAAAAAACTCGCTGCGTGCCTCGGGGTTGATATAACCAGCCGTTACGGCAATCGGATTGATGCCCGATGCCGCAGCCGCTTTCGCGGTGTCAATAGCATATTCAGCAAAAATGACCGGGTCGTTATAGGTAAAGGCAATGGACGGCACCTGATGGGCTACGCAAACTTCCACGATGCTGGCTGGCGGGGCGTCAGTGCCGAGCCGATGCCGGTCTTTAGCAGCGGAAATGTCCCAGTTTTGGCAATACTTACACCCCAAGTTGCAACCGGCCGTGCCAAAGCTCAGCACTTCCGAACCTGGATAAAAGTGGAACAGGGGCTTTTTCTCAATCGGATCAATTGCCACCCCACTACATTGCCCATACGTGGTTAGCACGATGTGGTTGCCCCGGCGCTCGCGTACAAAGCAGTAGCCCCGCTGCCCATCCCGTAACCGGCACTCACGGGGGCACAAGTCGCATTGCAACCTGCCGTCCGGCAACAACTGTTGCCACCGGGCTGCCACCACGTTCGGCCCGCCAAAAGGTTCCAATACTGGTTCCGGCGGGGTTACGTCGCCGGGTGAAACCCTAGTATCTAGCGTCACTTGAATCCCACCTTCCTAGAATCAGTGAGTTGACAATTTTGTGTAAGACTTATGCGCGAATAACCCCGCAATTCGTTAATAACTCTTACATAAAAGTAGGTGCGGTAATTAGTGTTCCTCGAAGGCTTGAACGTGGTACAGGTATAGTTCTACATCGGGACCCCAGTAGTCGGCGGGCAGGCCCGCCTTGGCGCGCAGGTGATCCAGGAAGGCTTTTTTACCTGGGATTTGGTCCCAGACTTGAGGCAAGAAGGTTGATTGGCGGCCTTGAGCGCTGAAAATCACTCCGTCAATGCCGGGTTGCAACGCCTCAAGTGCCTCAGCTTCCGTGACTGGCGCCCGGAAACCAGCGGCACCATCGCCCACCAAAATGGGAGTAGGTTCAGTGAGTACGGAAACCTCTACGCTGATGGCGGGCCACTCCCCGGCTGTGACCGGCGCAAAGCGCGGATCATTGAACGCAGCATTTAAGGCGTTGGCGGGCACAGATTCGGTGAGCGGGCGGTCATCTACCAAAGAGCCGATGCAACCACGAAGTTCACCATCCTTGGTCAGGGTAACGAACGTGCCAGCTTGCATCCCGGCCCACTCGCCCCATGGTTGCGCGGAAGGCTCCATCGTCAAACCCAAACGTTGTTCGATGGCGGCGCGGGCTTGCGCCAGCAATACTGCCCCTGCCGACTCGGGCAAGCTGCCAGTTACCGCTGCCGACGGTTCTTCAGCCAGTGCAGAAACTCCGCTAGTCCCGCTGCCTGGCGCCTGCGTTGCCGCCGCCGCGCCCGTCACGTCCGTTGACAGTTCATACTCTTCTAGTTCATCGCCGTCAAGCAATTCATCGCCGTCAAGGTCGACATCGTCAAGTTTTTCCACTGCTTCAAAAAAGGCGATCGCGGTATAACCAACTACCCGGTCTTTGTCGCCAGCGGTATCGCCTGAGTTGCACGCCGCCAGCAGCACCGGGTACCAGCCATGGCGCCGAGCCAACTCCAGCACCCCATTAATGGGCGTGGCCCCGCAAGCCTGCTCATGTTGCAGCGGGCCTTCCAGGGTCAAAATTTGCCCCAAAGTTAAGGCATCCAACTGGTTGGCAACATCGTACGGGAGATAATGCGACAGGTCAGAACTGATTACCAGCAGCGTGTTTTCGGTTAAAAACTGCTCAATTACGTCCGCCAAAACCTCGCCTCGGATTTGCCCGGCGTTGATCGGCACAATGGGAGTTTCCGGCAACACCTTTTGTAAGAACGGCAGTTGCACCTCAATGGCATGTTCATCTTGGTGGGTTTCATCGTGCGCGGTGACGCCCGGCACGCCACTGAGCGTGTGGGCAATGCCCTTGAGCAACGGCACTGTACCCAGCGGCGTCGCAAAAGCCGTGGCAGTAGGGTAAGCGCAACCGGCGATGCCAACGCGGTGCGTGGGGCCCACAATTACGGCGCAATCAAATTCTTGCCCCTCTTTTTGCACCTCGCCCACCAGCGCATATGCCGTGGCGGCGGTCAAACCAGAATATATGTAACCAGCATGCGGCACGATGACGGCGCGCAAAACCCGGTCCGGGAACGCCTTAGGCCCACCATCGTCGCCAACCGGCTGCGCCTTCCAGGGGGTGCCCACCAAAGTCGCCTCGGTGAGCATTTGGTCAACATCGTTATTGAGCTTGGTCGGGTCGGCAGGGTAAAACATGCCTGCGACGGCGGGCTTCCGGATCATTTACGCTCCCCCTTGTGGCTCCTCTGGTTTCGACCCCCGGCAATAATTCGCCGGGCCGCTCAACCGCCGAAGCCTTCCAACCCCGCCGGACCCACCGGGGCCGCCGGAGCGATTTTCTGTTCACCCCCAGCATAGTGGTGATGGTGGCGAATTACTTCTGCTGTGACAAAACTTCTAAAAGCCTCCGCGAATGCGACATCTAACCCCGCCTCTTCGGCGATGCGCGTTAGCCGCTCAGTTTGCCACGCCTCGCGGCCTGGATCAGCAGCGGGTAGGCCCTCGCGGGCTTTGATGATGCCCACGCGGGTGGTGAGTCGGAAGCGTTCGGCTAGCAAGTACACGATGGCGCCATCCAAATTATCGATGGAGCGCCGCAGCGCCAAAATCTCGGGCGGGAGTGATTGTGTCTGGTCAGACTGCATAAAATCAGGTAGGTCCTGCGACTCCGCCTGCGGCTGCGCGCAAGATGACGCGCGCACCGAAACCGAATTCGCCTCACGGCTTTGTTCGGTTTGCGGGCTGCTTGAGGTACTCATAGCGCCTCATCATATGCGAAAGTCCGGACAAAGTGGTGAGGTATAGGTTATGAACGAAGCGACAACGCCGCCTTATGTAGAAGTTCAAGACGATATGTCTATCAACACGATGCTGATGGACCGCGTAGCGCGCACGGGCGAAGGTGCCCTGCTGGAGCGGCGCGACTCAGAATCTGGGCCTTGGCTCACCGTCAGCGCTACCCGCTTTTTGAAGCATGTGAATTTAATTGCCCGCGGCTTAATTGCCATGGGAATTGACCCAGGTGACCGCGTGGCCATTATGTCACGCACGCGTTATGAATGGACCTTATTGGATTATGCGTGCTGGGCCATTGGGGCCGTGCCAGTTCCGATTTATGAAACCAGTTCAATTGAGCAAATTGAATGGATTTTGACGGACACTGGCGCCAAAATGATTGTGGTAGAAAACCAAACTCATGAAAATGAAGTGGAAACAATCATTGCTAAAACTGATGCTGCCCCTAATTTGGAAAAGGTATTGGTAATTGATAAAGGCGCTATGCGCCGCTTGCGCGATGCCGGTGAAGGTGTACCAGAATCCGAAGTAGTGGCTCGCCGTGAAGCCGTGCGCGCCGATGACCTGGCTACGGTTATCTACACCTCCGGTTCCACTGGGCGGCCTAAGGGCGTGGAATTAACGCACCGCAACTTCTGCCATATGGCACTAAATGGTTCGCACATGTTGGGCGAATTGATGGAAGCCCCAGATGCCCGCACTATTTTGTTCTTGCCATTAGCGCACGTATTTGCCCGCGCCATCGAAGTTTGCTGCATATCATCTAATGCAGTTTTGGGCCACGCGCCTGATGTTAAGAATTTGGTTTCCGATTTACAGTCATTTAAGCCCACTTTCTTATTGGCAGTGCCGCGCGTATTTGAAAAAGTATTCAATTCCGCTGCGCAAAAGGCGGCTGGTTCTAAAGTTAAGCAAAACATGTTTAACTGGGCCACCCGCGTTGCCATTGCTTATTCGCGGGCTTTGGATACCGGCACGGTCTCCCCCGCGTTGAAAGCAGCCCACACCACCGCCCAAAAGCTGGTACTGAGCAAGATTGCCGATGCCATGGGCGGCAACTGCAAGTACGCCATCTCCGGCGGCGCACCCCTGGGCGATCGCCTCGGCCACTTCTACCGCGGCCTCGGCCTAACGGTGCTGGAAGGCTACGGCCTGACCGAAACTACCGCACCCGCCACCGTCAACATCCCAGACAATGTGGCCATTGGCTCGGTGGGCATCCCGCTGGCGGGCACTTCGGTCAAGATCGCCGATGATGGCGAAATTTTGCTCAAGGGCCCCAACGTATTCCGCGCCTACCGCAACAACCCCGAAATGACCGCCGAGGTTTTGACTGATGACTGGTTCCACACCGGCGACATCGGCACCCTGGACCATGAGGGCCACCTGCGCATCACCGGGCGCAAGAAAGAAATCATCGTCACCGCTGGTGGCAAAAACGTAGCGCCGGCCGTTTTGGAAGACCGCCTGCGCTCGCACCCCTTGATTTCCCAGGTGGTAGTAGTTGGCGACCAGCGCCCCTTCATCGGCGCCCTAGTAACGCTCGATGCCGAAATGCTGCCGGGCTGGCTAGCAACGCACAATCTGCCCCCGATGACGATCGATGAGGCCAAAGAAAACCCCGTGGTTCTCTCCCGCTTGCAACACGCAGTGGACCGGGCCAACCAGGCGGTTTCCCGTGCCGAATCCATCCGCAAGTTCACCGTTTTGGACAATGACTTCACTGAGGCCAACGGTTACCTGACTCCCTCCATGAAAGTCAAGCGCGCCCAAGTTCTCAAAGACTTCAGCAAAGACATTGATGACCTATACAGCGGCTCCAAAGCCGAGTGACGCCTATTACTTCGGGGGAACCCCCGATATTACTCTGAAAACCTTTCACGAAGCCGACGCAATTGCGTCGGCTTCTCCACTACGGCTGACGTTTTCTGCCGTAATACCGGTAAAAGCCCCCTCCGCAACGCTTGGGGGGGAATTCTTTATGCGGATTTGCGGCGGCGGATGGGTTTGTTGGCGATATTGTCGGCTTGCACTTTGGGCACCAGGGTGGGTGCTACGTGTTGGAGCACTACTTCACCAGTGACTACCACTTTGCCAACATCGGAGCGGGATGGTACTTCAAACATGATTTGCTGCAGTACCTCTTCCATGATGGCGCGCAAGCCGCGGGCACCAGTGCCACGCAGCAGGGCTTGGTCGGCGATAGCCGCTACGGCATCGTCGGTGAACTCCAGGTCAACGCCATCCAGCAAGAACATGCGCTGGTACTGCTTAATTAGCGCATTGCGAGGCTCGGTGAGAATCTTGACCATGGCATCTTGATTCAGCGGGGTCACGGCAGCGATTACCGGCAAGCGACCAATAAACTCCGGGATTAGACCGAACTCGCGTAAGTCTTCGGGGCGAGCCTCGGCCACCAACTCATCGCCGCCCATTTCCATCGGGGCGCCAAAGCCGATGCCGCGCTTACGGGCGCGTTTGCTGACAATATCTTCTAGGCCAGCAAAGGCACCAGCCACGATAAACAAAATGTTGGTGGTGTCAATGGTTAAGAACTCTTGATGCGGGTGCTTGCGCCCGCCCTGCGGCGGCACGTTAGCCTGCGTGCCCTCGATGATTTTCAGCAGGGCTTGTTGTACGCCCTCGCCACTCACATCGCGGGTAATTGAAGGGTTATCGCCCTTGCGCGCCACCTTGTCAATTTCATCAATGTAGATGATGCCTTGTTCGGCCTTTTTGATGTCATAATCGGCAGCTTGAATCAGTTTGAGCAAAATGTTTTCAACATCTTCACCCACATAACCGGCCTCGGTTAGCGCAGTGGCATCGGCCAGGGCAAACGGCACATTTAGCATCTTTGCCAGGGTTTGCGCCAGGTAGGTTTTGCCGGTGCCAGTTGGGCCGAGTAGCAGAATGTTGGATTTGGCAATCTCAATGTTTTCGCCATCGGGCGCTTGTTCTTCAGGTTGCCGAATGCGCTTGTAGTGGTTATACACCGCCACTGATAACGCCCGTTTAGCCGAATCTTGGCCCACGATGTATTCGGCGAGGAAGTCATAAATTTCTTGGGGTTTGGGTAACTCGGTTAAGGTGGTTTCGGGTTGCGTGCTGAATTCTTCATCCATGATTTCATTGCACAACTCAATGCATTCATCGCAGATGTAAACGCCTGGCCCGGCAATCAGCTTCTTAACCTGTTTTTGCGATTTGCCGCAAAAACTGCACTTAACAAACTCCGCTTCACCCATCCGTGCCACGATGCACCCCTTTTCAAGCTACGAGTCTGTTCCCTTACGCCACTGCGACGCACCCTTATTTTGTCACTAAAACGCCGCCCATCGCTGGGCGGCGCTCCGACAAATATTATGTTGTGATGAACCGCACCTATGGTTTCGTCAGGCTCAACCGCCGGTACGGGCTACTCGGTTTTGGTTTAGCGTGCTGAGATACAAGGCGCGACCAAAGTGACGTGGACAAAGACGTCCACGAACGACGGGAGCAACACAGCAGATTAGCGCGATAAAGCTAAACCCGCTTCAGTTTTCGGGATTCTAGAACAACATCCACTATGCCGTAGTCTTTGGCTTGCTGGGCGGTGAGGATTTTGTCGCGTTCGATGTCATCCCGGACTTGACCGGGGGTGCGGCCGGTGTGGTGCGCCAGGGTGTCTTCTAGCCATTCACGCATACGGATTAACTCATTCGCGTGAATTTCGATGTCGGATGCCTGGCCAAAGCCTTGCTCCACTGCGGGTTGGTGGATCAAAATGCGGCTGTTAGGCAGCGCAAACCGCTTGCCGGGCGTACCAGCAGCCAGCAGGATGGCGGCGGCCGAGGCAGCTTGGCCCAGGCAGGTGGTCTGGATCTCGGGCTTGATGTACTGCATGGTGTCATACAGGGCAGTCATGGCGGTAAACGAACCACCCGGGCTGTTGATGTACATTTGGATGTCCCGGTCTGGATCCATCGCCTCCAGCACCAGCAACTGCGCCATTACGTCATCAGCCGAGGCGTCATCTACCTGCACGCCGAGAAAGATGATGCGGTCTTCAAATAGTTTGTTGTACGGGTCTTGGCGCTTGTAGCCGTAGGCCGTGCGCTCTTCAAATGAGGGCAGCACGTAGCGGTTGCTGGGCATATTGCCCGCGAGCGCCTGAATCTGGGGAAGAGTTGGTTGGTGAATCATCGTGCGTTATCCCCTACTTACTTCTTTTCGCCATCGTGCTTATCGGCATCATGCTTGCCACCATCGTGGTGATCCGGGCCCATGCCACCGCCGCGAGCCGCCGCCGCGCTATCAACTACGTGATCGATGAAGCCGTATTCCAAAGCTTCTTCAGCGGTGAACCACTTATCGCGGTCATTGTCTTTGAGAATCTTCTCCAGCGGCTGGCCGGTTTGGTCGGCAGTGAGCTGCGACAACACCTTTTTCATATGCATAATCAACTCAGCATTGATGCGTACGTCGGTGGCCGTACCACCAAAACCGCCCGAAGGTTGGTGCATCAGCACGCGCGTGTGCGGCGTGGCGTAGCGCTTGCCTTTGGCCCCCGATGACAGCAGAAATTGGCCCATCGAGGCAGCCATACCCATGGCCACCGTGGCAACATCGGGCTTGATGAATTGCATGGTGTCATAAATTGCCATGCCCGCCGTGATTGAGCCGCCGGGGCTGTTGATGTACAGCCAAATGTCTTTGTCCGGGTCCTCAGCGGCAAGCAACATCATCTGCGCGCAGATGGCGTTGGCGTTGTCATCGCGCACCTCGGAGCCGAGCCAGATGATGCGCTCTTTGAGGAGGCGGTTATAAATAGAGTCGTTTAGGCCGAAGTTTTGGCCTTCGCCCCCAGCCAGCATCGGTGTTGTCATTCATACTCCTCAAAGACACTTAAGTTTCGGTTGGTTTCGACAGGCTCAACCGCCGAAAACCGCAACCGACGGCATCGCAATACCCTAGCGCGCCCACGCGGTTCTCCCAACTAAAATTTAGTTGAGTTCGCTATTGGCGCACCGATTGGCGTTTGGATTGTTTGCTTTCGGGGTTTCGACAAGCTCAACCGCCGAAATACCTCAACCGCCGGAACAGCCTACTATCGATTATAATTCGGGGATGGCGGTCGGATCAGCAGCCGAAGGCGCGAGTTCTTCACCAGAACCCTCGCCGGATTCACCGGCAGCGTTGGCGAACTCGGCTTGCTGCGCCATGGCGTTGGCCTGGGCAATCATTTGTTGCTCCATCGCTTCTTGCTCAGCATCGGATTCGGCGTTGCCGATAAAGTCGGTCAGATCGACCTCGTTGCCCGAGCCATCTACCACCTTAACGGCGCGCAGCGCGTGGGCGGCAGCTTTGGAGCGAGCCACGTCAGCTACCAGCGCGGGCACTTGGCCGGACTGGCCCACCATTTGGATAAACTGTTGCGGGTCCATGCCGTATTGCTGAGCGGTCTGGATCATGTAATCCACCAGTTCAGGCTGGGAAACTTTGATGCCCAAGCCTTCAGCCAGGGTGTCCATTACAATCTGATCGCGCAGCTCATTTGTGGCTTGCTCGGTTACCTCGGCGCGGTGTACATCATCGTCCAAGCGGTTTTCTTGTTCCAGGTGGGCATGCACGGCGCGCTCTACGGCTACATCGGGCACGGGC
>Ga0268261_10001891_pt1 | contig 14744 bp, 13 predicted proteins | sample TergutNc150P1_FD_190353 | JGI IMG/M metagenome (GOLD analysis project Ga0268261, IMG submission 190353) | Nasutitermes corniger P1 segment gut microbial community from laboratory colony in Florida, USA - Nc150 P1 (SPAdes) (version 2) | ecosystem: Host-associated > Arthropoda: Insects >... | reverse complement strand
AGATGAAAATATTTTTGACACGGCTGTAGTCAACGAGCATGTTTCGCAGCCTCCTTCAAAACCGATTGGAGAATGCGCTCGTCAACATGGTTGTAAAAGCTGGCCTCAAAGTCTTTGACCTTAATCCTGCAACCCAGTTGTTTGGGATGGGCGGGCTTTCGGTTTGCATCGTCCTTTAGCTCTATGGGGACAATGGATTGCTTGTCTTTGATCATAAAAATCAGCCTCCTGTCTTGGTACCCTAATTATACCGTGACTGAAAGCTGGATTCTATTCGTGTTGTTATTTGACGCTTACTTTTTTTGTACACTTTCAATATCTGATTTTGATGATGGCTTCTACGGAACCATTTCAAAAAAGGGATGGTTGTCAGCCTATAAAAAAAGCATTCGCCGGGGCGAATGCTTTTTTTATATTTAAACAGATACAGAAGCTGATTTAGCTGTTTCCGCTAAAGCTGCGAAAGCGGCTGCGTCAGATACTGCTAATTCTGCTAACATTTTACGGTTAACGTCCACACCTGCAACTTTTAATCCGTGCATTAACTTGCTGTAAGATAATCCATTGATACGAGCTGCTGCGTTGATACGTGTAATCCATAATTTACGGAAATCACGTTTTTTCTGACGACGGTCACGGTAAGCATATTGCAATGACTTCATAACCTGCTCGTTAGCAGTTTTGTATAATGTATGTTTAGAACCAAAGTAACCTTTAGCTAATTTTAAGACGCGTTTGCGACGTTTGCGTGATACGATTCCACCTTTTACACGTGGCATGATGAATTCCTCCTTCTTTGATGCGAAAATTTAGTGGGCGTCGGAGCGGTAGGGGAAACCCCCATCCGGCAACTTGCCAGTTTTTTCAAAAAATTATACAGCGTATAACATGTGCTTAACGCGTTTCATATCGCTTGCGGATACTGTTCCTGATTTAGCCAGGTGGCGTTTTTGCTTCGTTGTTTTGTTGTGTGCTAAGTGAGATGTGTAAGCATGCCCACGCTTTAACTTTCCAGACCCTGTACGTTTAACGCGCTTTGCTGCCCCACGGTGTGTTTTCATTTTTGGCATAATGGTTCTCCTCCTTGTGTGTCCAATCCGGCCTTCAGGCTACCCGCCCAAATCGGGCGGCTGTCAGCCGGTTATTTGGTTGATTTCTTCGGTGCTAAAACGAGAAACATTGAACGGCCGTCTAGTTTAGGGTTGGATTCCAAGTCGGCGATTTCCTCACACTCTTTGGCGAAACGCAACAAGACATTGCGCCCGAACTCAGTGTGGGTAATTTGCCGTCCTTTGAACCGGACGCTGACTTTGACTTTGTCGCCTTTGACCAAAAACTTTTGGGCGTTTTTCAACTTCGTGTTGAAGTCGTGGTCTTCAATGCTCGGGCTTAAACGAACTTCTTTGACACTGACAACCGTTTGGTTTTTCCTCGCATCGCGAGCGTGCCGCTGTTGTTCGTAACGGTATTTACCGTAATCCATGATGCGGCAGACAACCGGCTTCGCCTGTGGCGCCACACAAACCAAATCGAGGTTTTGGTCCTGTGCCATGCGCAACGCGTCACGGCGCTGCATAACCCCAAGCTGTTCGCGGTTTGGTCCGATGACCATCATTTCTTTTGCACGGATATCTTCATTAATGAAGCTCTCGTTTCGATTATTGCTCTTATGGTTAATAATGAGCACCTCCATTTTTCTAGAACATTCATGGAAAAAAAGAACGCGGACCTCAAAGGAGCCCGCGTTTTAAAATCACAATAAAAGTTGCTTGTGACAATAAAACCTATCGACTCCAAGTCAATCAGGTGAGAAGCATGACTTCTTCTTTCCACATGATATTCACATTGATAGATTATACCAGTATAGAAGGGAAATGTCAACACATTCCCCCATTTTTTTAATACATTTTTAATATATGCTGGTATATTGCAACTTATTCTTTGAAATTTATGCTATTTTGGAGTGAGTTGCTTCCAACTGGCTTTCGATTTTGTCCATGAAGCCATTGGCACTGGATTCCCCTAAGTACGCTTCAAATGCATTCACCAGGTTTAGCATATCCTCCGGGAAAACATTGCCGATGTTCCCAATCCTGAAGGTTGGAAGGGCTGTCAGTTTCCCTGGGTAGATGATGAAGCCCTTAGTTTTCAGATGGTCGTAAAGGGTTTTGAAGTCCATGTTGCCAAGTTCGAAGGTGGTGATGATGTGGGATTGCTCGGACGGGTCGACGATGGGATTGATGCCCAGTTTGGCAAGCCCTTCTGTCAAGGTGCGGTGGTTTGCCATGTAGCGCCCCATGCGGCCTGCAAGCCCGCCCTCTTTTTTGTATTCCTCGATGGCCTGTGCCAAAGCAAGCAAAATGTTGGTCGGGGATGTGAAACGGAATTTACCGCCGCCCGCATATAGCCCCTGGTACTGGTCGTACACATCAAGGGAGTGGGACGCGGAGTTGCCTTTGCTTGCTTCAATCAACGTTTTTTTGGCGATGATGAACGCAAGCCCTGGCAGACCTTCTAGGCATTTGTTGGCGCTTGAAGCCAATGCGTCGATGTCCCAACCTACCATGTCAATGTCATATGCCCCGAAGCTGCTCATGGCATCCACAAGAACCGTTTTCCCGAAGGATTTAGCCGTTTTCACCAAGGCTTCGATTGGGTTCAAAAGCCCTGTCGTCGTTTCGCAGTGGACAAAGACAACCGTTTTGATTTCTTTGTCCTGCTCCAATTTTTCAGCCAACTTTTTAGGGCAGGCCGCTTTCTGTTCATCGAATGTCAGCACGTCGAAGGAATGCTTGGAATCTTTCGCAATTTGAAGCATCCGTTTCCCGTATTCACCATTTACCAAGAACAAGATTTTTTCTTCTGGTTTGCATAAGCAGTTGATCATGGCCTCGACTGCATAAGACCCGCTTCCCTGAAGCAAGACCGTCGCATAATCGTCGTTGGCACTTAGGTTTGTAATGTCATTCAAAACACCGGTCGTGATTTCCTTGTATTCGTCGTCCCATGTGCAGTGGTCGGTCAGCATAGCATGTTTTACCGAGTCGCGGGTGGTAAGGGGTCCTGGGGTCAATAATAAATGTGCGGCATTCTGCTTAAGCTTTGCGTTGATTTGAGCGATTACGGATGGCAGCTCATCCATTCCATCAATAATGAAGTCAGCCCCTGCTTTATAGTATGTCTGGCGGACAACGGCTTTCTTGGCTTCCAGTTCATCGGCAGACAATGCGGCAACTTCTTTGCGGGTAAGGCCCAGTTCAGAAGACCCCATCACGACACCGACTGTCCATGTATTGGCGCTGGTCCCTTCCAGGATATCCGATACCGTATCGCCAACCTTGATGATTTCACGAGGGTCGGTCAACCCGAATTCCTTCATGTTCTCCCAAATCATATAAGGTGCCGGGCGGCCTTTGCCTACTTGGTCAGGGGAAGTCCAAAACTCAGGGGCATACCCATTTTCAGCGGCTTTCGGAAGTACCCGTGCCATCATTTCAGACGTGTAGCCCGTTGTCGAACCCACACGGATTCCCTGTGCTTTCAAGTAAGCAACCGTTTCGATGATATGGTCTTTCACATCGCAGTGGTTTTCGATATTAGAAAAAAGGATGCGTTCAAAATCTTTGTAAACCGCTTGGATCTGCTCTTCCGTGATTTCCTGATCCAGCATTTTAGCAATTTCACGGGTATGATCCATCTTAAGCATCCCCATCGGCTTGCGCGCCATTTCATTCGTAATCTCAATCCCAATATTTTTATAACCATCAATAAATCCCTTAACCGGTGCAAAACATCCATAATCCACCGTCGTACCTGCCCAATCAAAAATTACCGCTTTAATGTTAGTTGCCATTGTATTTTCCTCCAATATTATAAGGTGTAGCAAGCCCGCTTACGCAGGGCGAAAAGGTGTGCCTGGAGTGGAAGCACATCTGGGTGGGTTTCCCAGAAGTGATTCCATGGAGGGTCACTTTTTCGTCCGCAGTGGCTTGCGAAACTAGATTGCGATTATAAGGTGTAGCAAGCCCGCTTACGCAGAGGAAAAATTTGTGCCTGTAGAGGCGGTGAATCTGGGTGGGTTCCCCAGAATCGGCGACTCGGAAGGTCAAGTTTTTCCTCGGAGTGGCTTGCGAAACTAGATTACGTACTATAATATATCTATTCCTGAGCACTCCTAAAGAAAGCCTGGTGCTGTGCAAGCAAATCTGTTGTCAATGTTTCTGGGAAGAACCTGACACGGGCTTCTGCTTCCGGTGTGGAAACTTCGCCTTCAAATAACGCTGTTGGGTATACTTCTAGCATAGTCGCACGGGTGTCGCCGGCAATGATGGCTGCCATTTCACGCGCTTCTTCACGCTCATCGCCACCACGGTTCACAAGGGCAACCGCTTCGGTCAGGACGTAGTTACCTTCTGCCACATCAATAACCTGGACAGGCAAGCCATTGGCTTCCTCGGCAACCCCTTGCTGGCGAAGCCCGAATCCAACCGCTACTTCACCAGCACGGACTTTGGCAACCGGTGCGGAACCGGAAGTTTCAAGGTGAGGGCCGACGTTAGCTAAAATTCCTGCCAAGATTTCACGGCCTTCTTCACCATCGCCGTAGTTGTCGATAATCGCTTGTACCAGCAACCAACCTGTCGCTGAGGAATGTAAATCAGGAACGGAAATCTGTCCGGCAAATACTGGGTCTGCCAAATCCCTCAACGATGAAGGCATGGGCAACTGGGAATCCAACAACACTTCTGTATTGACCATCAATGAACCTTCAAGCCCAAGGATGGGGCTGCGGTAGTTAGTGGAGTACATGAGCCCCCCTGCCGGCACATCAAAGGCAGTAAATAAATCTTCGTTGCTATCCAAGTGGAAAGTCGTCAGGGTCACAATGTCCGCTTCGATATTTGAACCTTCAGCAACCAAACGGCCCGCAAGCTCGCCAGTACCTAAGACCTGGATTAAATATTGCCCCGCAAATCCGTTAGCGTCAAGTTGTTCCTCGATGACACGGATAGCTTCCGCATCGGCACTTGAAAAGATGATGACCGGGTCGTTTGCCTGTGCATCCGAGCAAGCCCCCAAGAATGCCATGCTTCCCATAAATGCACCTAATGCTAGTAATTTCGTAAACGCAGTTTTTTTCATGAATATTTTCTCTCCTTCATTGGTAGTTTCATCAGTCGTCCGGTTGCCTCTGCTTTTACAGGGGCTTCCTTGACTTTCATTGCCCTCGGCTTGGATAAGAATCCTAAAAGCAATTTTGCAATCAAGTTAGTGGCAAGCAGCAGGAGTGCCAAAACAAAAATCTCGTCAAACCGGTTGAAGTTTTGCAAGGCGCTGATTCGCGTCGTAATGGTCGCTGTCCTCACGCCCACCAGGAAAATCAGGGCGGAAATGGTCACCATGGAATGAATGAACAGGTAGCCGAATATCTCAGCGAACGTTTTCTTGCAGTTGGGAATAATGACCCGGACCAAGGTCTGCAAGTAGTTGTCCCCAAGCAAGGCCGCCGTTTTCTCGAAGTGGCCGGAAAGCTTTTCGAGGGTCTGGGAAGCCATGGCGAAAGGCGTAGGGAAGAAGTAAATCACGTTGCAGATGACCAGGATGGCCAAGGAGTTTTGCAAAGTCGTGCCCGTAAAAGCGAACAAGAACGACACCCCCAGGACCATTCCCGGAATCGCATTGGTCACTTGTGACATGGCCTCGATGACGTTGGTCCATTTCTCCCCAAGGGAACTGCGCCTCACCACCAGGGCCGCCGTAAAGGACAGGATGAGCCCAAAAATCCCGGTAAGGACGGACAGCCACAATGAGTTTTGGTAAATGCTGACCATCTCCCTGTTATTTAAAGCGTTGATGAAATGGCGCCATGTAAATCCGAGGTTAAACGGATAGGACTCCACGAATGGGACTACGAATACGGAAGCGAAGGTGAGGATGATAAATGCTGCCGGAATCAAAGTCGCCACTAGGAAGGCCCATTCCCTCACCGGGTGTGGTTTTAGCAGAGGAGCGGAAATCTTATCGTACTTCACGTCGTAACGGCGAAGCCAAAGCATCAGGCTTGCCGTCGCAATGGCTGGCAATAGCATGGCAATGGCAACCACCGCACCCCTTGTAAAGTCCGGGACCGCACCAATCATCTGGGTAAAAAGCAGTCCCGAGACCAAAGGCCGGTTGGCAGCGATGGAAGCCGGAAGCCCGAAGTCCGTAAAACTCAGGAAGAAGGTTTGGACCATGCTAAGCCCAATCGATGTCAGCATCGGGATCATAATGGTGTTCCAAAATTTCTTGATGCCATTGTCACCCATCAATTCGCTGACCGTAAAGAACTGGGCATCGATGTACTTCATGGAATTGTTGAGGAGCATGAACGAAATGGGAACCGTATATATAAGGAAACCAATCAACAGCCCCGTCGTGGAGTAGATGTCAAATAGCTGAAAGCCCAAGAATCGGGTTAAAATCCCCTGCCGCCCGAAGGTATAAATCATGGCAAACCCATACACGATGGTAGGGCTTAGCATGGGAATGGTCACCACAAGTTCCACAAAGCGTTTATAACCTTTGAACAAGCGGGTAAAATTCAGGGCATATGCGATGATAAAGCCAAGGGCTGTTGCCAGGATGCTGGTTTTTAAGGAGATGGCTACACTTCCCATAAATGCCTGGCGAAGCTGGGGGCTTCCCATCACTTCGATGAACTGGCTTGGGTCAAATCCCCTATCCGTTGTCAGGGCTTGCTGAAACAGCCGCAAAACCGGAAAGCCAAGGAAGATGGCGAATACTGCCAATATAATTAAATAAACAGCGAAGGCACTTTTATTTTTACGCATGGCTACCCCCAAACAAAGAGAAGATGTTGTCTTTTTTGATGGTCAGCTGGCGGAGGATAAATTCCTCGATAAAGTTATCGGCTGGCTCATGGATAATCTCATGGGGTGCTGCGTACTGAGCGATTTTTCCCTGGTTTAAAATCAAGACCTTGTCGCTCATGGTCAATGCTTCCTCTGGGTCATGGGTAACGATGATGGTGGTCAGTTGGAACTGCTCCACAATCTCCTTAATCCGGTTTTTGATGTTCTCTTTGATGACACCGTCCAGCGCCGACAAAGGTTCATCCAGCAACAAGATTTTCGGTTTCATGACCAAAGTCCTTGCCAGAGCCACCCGTTGTTTTTGACCGCCTGACAGTTGGCTGATGGACTTGTTGAGGTGTTTCCTTAAATCCAGCAAGTCGATCATTTCCTGCACTTCTTCTTCCGTGGACATTTCTTTTTTATTGCGAAGTCCGTAACGGATGTTTTTTTCCACGTTCAAGTTGGGGAACAGGGCATAGTCTTGGAACACAATGTTGAAGCCCCGCTGCTTCATCCCGACTTGGGTGATGTTTTCGCCTTCCCAGTAAATGCTTCCGCTATCAATATCCGTCATCCCCAGGATAATATTCAGCAACGTTGTTTTCCCACTTCCCGAAGAACCAAGGATGGAAACAATTTCACCCTTCTCGATGGATAGGCTCAGGTTGTCAATGACCGTCGTGCCATGAAACGATTTTTTTATATCGGTTAACTTTAGCATAGTTATCTCCTTTTAAATCCCCTAATTTCGACAAATTATTCACTCGTGCCGAGCACGTCTTTTCACATCTTTGCTACATTTGTTATTATACATGGTTTTTCAAGGAGTTTTGTTAAGATTGTGTTAAGGGATTGTTAAGATTTCGTTAAGAAACGGTTAAAACCCATGGAAAAAAGAGAAACCGCCTTTTTTCCATCGGTTTCAGTGGGCAAAATACGACATTTTAGGAAAACCATGATTTTTCAGCACACACCCCACCATAAGACGCAAAAAAAGAGATTAACATGACGATAATCTCTGATTTTTCCCCATAATAGGAATGGGAGCGGGTTTCTCCCATTCCTTTATCTTTCTAAATATACATCGTTGAAGCGGTGGGCCGGGCTTGCGTGAAGGATGAGCCCTCTGACTTCGTTTCGGATTCCCACTAGGTTTTCCCCGGAATAAAGGAATGCCCAGGGTGCTTCGTCCACGATGATTTCCTGTGCCTCGTGGAAGTAGGCCATCCGTTGGTTTAAGTCCTGCTCGCTGCGCCCGGCGAATAACAGGCGGTCTACTTCGGGATTGCTGTAATTGCTGTTGTTCATGACGCTTGCCGAATCAAACATTGGGATAAGCCCGCGGTCTGCATCAAAGGATGTCGTCGTAAAGCCCGAGAGTGCCATGGTGTAATTTCCATACCTCATCAGTTCCAAATGGACAGCCGGTTCGTTAATGATGATTTCAGCATCGATACCCACCTGAGCAAGCTGATGGGCAATGACCGTAACGACCGCTTGGTTAAGGGAATCGGAATTGGAATAAATCCGGGTGGCGAACCCGCCTTCATATCCCGCTTCCGCTAAAAGGTCACGGGCACGTTCCGGGTTGAAAGGATAGCCTTCCAAGCCGGTGTTGGCTCCCCATACTTCCGGTGCAAGAGGGCCTGTCAAAGCTGTGCCGACCCCATCCAAAACGGTGTCAATAATCATTTGGGTATCGATGGCATAGTTAAGCGCCTGGCGGACAAGGACGTTATCGAACGGTGCCGCCTCATTATTGAAATGAACGGAATAGGCCCGAAGGTTCGTATTGCGAAGGAGGGTCAACCCTGGGCTATCTTCCACCCGTGAAATATCGCTTGGCAACACGTTCATCGCCATCTGGACTTCGCCGGTTTCCAGCAAGATAACCCGGTTGGTAGCCTCTGGCACGGCCCTGAAAATCAAGCGGTCAATTTGCGGGGCTTCCCCATAATATTCCTCAAAACGAACCAGTTCCAGTTGATCCCCCTGTACAAATCGCTCCACTTTAAACGCTCCCGTCCCCACAGGGTGATGCCCGAAATCAGCCCCTAATTCCTCCACTGCCCGCTGGCTGACGATGGAACCATTGGCCCCTAAATGCGCTAAAATCGCGAAGAACGGCTCATATGTGGAAAAGCGTATGCTATTTTCTCCGGTAATTTGAATGCTAGTTGTGTTAATCCCGCCAAGCATGGTAGAAGAAACAGGAGAGGTAGCAGCCCTTTCCAAAGAAAAAGCAATGTCCTCCATGGTCAAAGGGTCGCCATTATGGAAATACACGCCCTCGCGGATGGTAAATTCGAGGGTCTGGTTATCTAGCCATTCCCAAGACTCAGCCAATGCGGGGAGGATTTCCCCTGTTTCATCCAAACGGACCAACCCTTCAAAAATCGCATTGATGGGCGTAAAAGCCACCGCCGTATTGGAATAATGCGGGTCAAGCGTCGGCGGCGAACTTGGCTGCGCCACCACAAACGTCATTTCTCCTTCGCTCCCAACTGTATTGGAGCAAGCCCCCAATACCAAACTTAAAGCCAATCCCATACCTACCGCTAATTTTCTTCTCAACATATATACCTTCTCCTTTTCATTGCCCTGCCCCTTGATAGGAGTTCCCCCAATTCAGTGCCACTTGCTTTTTATATGGTTTGGGCATTTGCCCAAACCATATAAAAAAAGGCGATGCAGGAGTTAAACCCTACATCGCCTTTTCCAAATAGCGTAGTCCAAAAGCATGGCTACACCTAAAAAGCAAGTATTATTTAACCCTCTGATTGTATAGTCCTCCACCAATTGCTTGGTGACAGTGTCAAGGCTCTTAACCTTAACCCCAGCAGTACCGGCATGACTTCCGGCAAAACTTCGGCGTGGATACCTTTCGGGATTGGTCACGGACGTCACTCTCGCAAACCCTACTCATTGGCCACGCACCCCTAACTCATCAAAGAGAACAGAGACGCATTTAGTTATAATTACATTGTAGCACGAAGTTGTAGAATAAACATGTAATAAATGTATAAATTAACTGGAATAATGTGAATTCCTTAGAAAGCCGCTAGGGATCTCATTTTAAAGTTCGTTTTTAAAAATTGCCAAATTGCCAACTAAAATCTGCCACCGGGCTGTCGAACCATCAAATCTTCCATGATTTGGGGATGTGGAATGCCGTCGCAAAAAGTGACGCAACCGTTACGATGCCTTGAGCGGCATGGTTTTACAGTTGGAAGCAGACTAATTCCCGAACGTTAAGACAATGTATCATCAATATTTTCAGCGATGAGCAGCCCACGGTGGTCAACCCAAAATTCACCCCCGAGCAGAAAGCTTGTACCATAGCACCAGCTTGCCAGAATCCCGAGGAATTAATCATTACGAGGCTCCTGCTCAACAGGCGGCCGAGCTTCACGCCAGTGGCACAGCTTGAAATCAAAATACAAATATACGTTGATTACGGTTCTTATTCGATTGGGGATGTAAAGCCCTCGAAATCAGCCCCTTTCTGAAAGTAGAATATCCGGCTCCGGGTAAGGCCGATTATTACAATGATTGTTTAAAGAAGCCCTTCAATTGGTAAACACCGTAAATCTCTTGCGGTTCGACCTTGTCCACAATGCGAAATCATAGGTCTGTTATATAGGATTTGGTATACTAGCCGTTGGAAGTTTTTATATCCGTTCCAAAAAGTTAAACAGGGTCCGGGCCATGACACCGGTTGCCCCTTTTGGACCGAGTTCGTATGCTTCTTTTGAGTTGAAGCTGCCTGCAATATCCAAGTGGATCCATGGGGTTTTTCCTACAAATTCTTGCAAGAATGCCGCTGCTGCAATGGCTCCCGGGCGCCCAATAGGGGCATGGTCGAGGTCGGCAACCTGGCTTTGCTTGAGCCATTTGGCGTAATCGGGAAATAGGGGCATCTGCCAGACACGTTCCCCTGCTTGGCTTGCTGCATCACCCAAGGCTTTAAACATTTCCGGGTCATTGGTGAAAGCCCCGGTCACATCGCTTCCAAGTGCCGCCGCCATGGCACCAGTCAACGTGGCTACATCAATGAGGCGGTCTGCGCCAAGGCGGGTTGCCAAAACAAGGGCATCCCCTAAAATGAGCCTTCCTTCCGCATCGGTATTGGTGACTTCAACCGTTTTGTGGTTCATCATTTCTACAACATCACCTGTCTTGACCGCATTGGCACTGACCAAATTATCCGTCAGCGGTATGATGAGCATGACATTTTTGGGGATTTTCAACGACACGGCTGCGAAAAATGCACCGAAGCACGAGGATGCCCCTGCCATGTCCCCTTTCATCCCTTTGATACTTGCTGAGGGCTTCATGTTGTAGCCGCCTGAATCGAAAGTGACGCCTTTTCCAACGAGGGCCGTCCAATCCCCATCTTCACTGCCTTCATAACTTAAAATCGCCAGGCGGGCCGGGATGGCAGACCCCTGGTTAACAGCAGCCAGCCCGCCCATGCCCATTTTTACAATGTCATCTATTCCCAGTATGAAATGGTCCAATCCATGTTCGGCCGCAAAATTATCCAATAACCCGGCAAAGGTATCGGCATTCAGGAGGTTTGCAGGTTCATTGGCAAGATCCCGGGCAAGGTTTTGACCTTCCGCAAGGATAGTCCCCCTTGCCACTTCGGTACTAATATCTTCTGGGGAATAGAGGCTCACATTTATTTGCGGATTGTCGTCTTTTTGATAGCCGCTGTATGCATAAGCGCCTAATAGCAATCCTTCCGTAACGGCCTGTGCATCGCCAAACGTCGGCAAGACGACCTCTGTATCTTCTTTAATGAGCCTGGCCAGCCTGCCTGCTGCCGCGCGGCAGCGCTCCGTATTGAACTGGTCCGCTTTTCCAAGCCCTACGATGTAAATCTTGGGATGATCCACGGTGCCAAAGGTATACATCGGCGTGACCTGCCCAAAAGCAAGGCTGACCTGTTTTTTTTTCAATAGGTCAAGGAGGACCACCCGAAACTCCCGGTTCATGGTTTTTACAAAGGGCTGCAATTTGTCAGAAAACATCCCAATGGCAAGGCTGCGGTTGGTATTCAACGCATTTGAGCTTTTCACATTCATGTCGCCACCACCTTCATTACTAAAATATATGCCGAAATCTGCAAAATTTGATTGAAATCTGCGATTATGGTCAATAATAATAAAAAATAGTCCTAAAGCGTGGTGAAACTATGAAAAACTTGTTTCTGATTGCCGCAGCCATTTCCTTCTTGACAGCTTGTGGCCATAGCAGGCCTGAACCATCTCCCGATTCCTCGGGCCAGCGGGGAAATGACGTTCACAGCAGTGAAGAAAATGGGCATTTAGCTTCCAACAAAGAAAATAAAAAAGCAGATGCAAACAAAGAATCGGAGAATGCCAAAGCCCCTGCCAAAAGCGAAGTCCCCGAAATGAAGCCCATCCCCCACGAAGAAGTGGCAGTTAAACATGAAATCACCTATCCTGTCTTCCCGGATAAGGCAGTAGAGGCTCCTGAAAAGGCCAGCAAAGCTGCCCCTAAAGGCGAGGCTCCATCAAACGACCCCCTCAACCAGCTGGTTGCCGTTTATGTGGATGAACTGGACAGCACCTACAATACGCCTACTTCCAATATTAAATCAGGATTTTCCATCATCCATAAAGATGAGCGCTATGCCTCCATCCTTTTCACGGGAAAACTTGACCGAGCGGAATATGCCCAGGACTTTATTTCAACGTTGAATATCGACCTAAAAAGCGGGTGCAAGACACAGTTGAACCAAATCGTGCTGATTGACGGGGATTTCATCGATATTGTTTACGGCTTGCTGGAAGATAAGATTGTAGGGCTGGGCGGAGATATGAAGAAACTTTATCCCCATGGCATCGAGGATCTTATTTACGCAGCGGATGTTTCCATCGATTCCCCTGTCCACAGTTATTTTAACAACAGCCATATTACCTTGGTTTTCAGTGTGCCCCACAAGCTGGGTGACTACGTTACCGTAACCGTGCCTAATAAGATCCAGGCTGTCTTTGACTGAAAAAATGGGATGAAAGCTGGCCACTTTCATCCCATTTTTTCACCTGATAATGACATTATCAATGAAGTAGTTTTTATCGACCAGCGTTGAAATACCTGGCACGCGGCCGTCTTCGGCGTACTGGTAGCCATACCATCCTTCCCATGTCCCCGGGTGCTGGGGAAGCGGTCCGGGGGCATTGTAATGGGCAATCCATAAGGGGTAATAAGACATGTCGTAATCAAAAATTTCTTCAGCACTGATGTAGCTTGTATAAAGCATCGGCCTATGACCTGCCAATCCTTCAAGCTCATCAAAAAACGCCAGGGCAATTTCGTTGGCTTCTTCAGGCGTATTGTCCCCGAAGTCCTCGTAATCTCCTACTAGGCGGAGGTTATAGTTTTTATCTTTGGTGATATTATAAAAATAGCGTGCTTGTTCCCGTGCTTCCCATGGGTCTGCTGCCGTGATGAAATAATAAAAACCAACTTTCATCCCTGCCGCTTTGGCACCCACGTAATTTTTTTCGAAATTCCAGTCCTTGGTACCACTTTTTCCAGCCCGGATGTATACCAAGTCAATCCCTGATGCAGCGACTTTATTCCAATCAATGTCTTCTTGCCACTGGCTAACGTCTATCCCATCATAATAAACGTCGCTCAGGGGGGGGAGCATTTGACTGGTTTCACTCAGCCGATTACGTTCATCCACTTCAAACCGCCGTCCATCTTGCATAATAATTTTAATTCCCATACGTTATCACCTCACTGTTTTATTACAGTTTATGCCAACGTGGGGAATTTGTAACTGGCATTCCTAGAAATCCGATGGGTTTTAGCATCATAAAAGCCTCCCCGCAGTGGTTTTTGACGGGGAGGCTATTTATTAGTCGTATTAAATATCTATTTCGGTTGTGTCGCTATGCTTAGGGATCAGTTCTGAGTAGTCCATCAAGAAATCAAGTGCTCCTGTGTCGAAAGGACTTTCATCTGGCAAGTGCCTAAAAGAATCCATCATCAGGTCCATGAAAGGGTCCTTAACAAATTTAGGTTCCTCGCCGCCGGTTTTCCTTGCCTCTTGCTCTAGGGATTCTTTCATCAGGCTCATAAGTTCTTTAGCCATTAGCGGTTTCACGCCTTCAAGTTCTTTCGTAAATTCCCTAAGGCTAGTGTCCATAGCCGAGTGGGTCAAGACTGCCAAACGGGCTTTATGCTCTGGGTTGTCCATGCGGATAATTTTTTCCAAATAATCCACCAAGGCATCCAGTACTTCGTCGCCTTCTTCAATCATGGCAGTAAAGATCTCGTCCTTGGCTCTTTCTTTTCTAGCAAGATGCGGGTCCAGGCTAATAACGTTTTTCGGTTTCATTTGATTGATTCTCCCCATTGTTTAAATTCCCCTGTGTGGGCTTTTCTACAATTATAACACACAAAAGTGAAAAAGTCCTGAAAATGATGAAAAAACCATCATTTGCAGGGCTTTTATTTATCTTATTTGCCCGTTTCCATAGATTAGGTACTTTGTAGAAGTGAGCGCCTCCCGAGTTTTGCACCTGATTTTGTGAAAAAACACCCCTGAAATGCCTTATTACCAACGGGTTAAGCGCATTCTTTTTGGGATGTTTTTTGCTTTTTTCATTATACACATAATCTTTACTTGACTGGCTTCAGATTCTTGGAGATTTTCTTCAGGTCACCCGCCGAGTACAGCTTCTTTTCCACCTTCATGCCGAAAGACTCAAGCAGGAGGGCCACTTCGCTGTCGTCCGTGTCACAGAACCTGTAGAAGCCCTGGCTTAGTTCCTCCACCCGGAACTTGTTCAGGGCCGCCTGGATTCTGTCGGCCGACAGCCCCTCGCTCCAGGTCAGCTTTTCGTC
>Ga0268261_10001890_pt1 | contig 14754 bp, 11 predicted proteins | sample TergutNc150P1_FD_190353 | JGI IMG/M metagenome (GOLD analysis project Ga0268261, IMG submission 190353) | Nasutitermes corniger P1 segment gut microbial community from laboratory colony in Florida, USA - Nc150 P1 (SPAdes) (version 2) | ecosystem: Host-associated > Arthropoda: Insects >... | reverse complement strand
GTGGGTTCGAATCCCACCGGGGGCATGGATGTTTGTCTGTTGTGAGTGTTGTGTGTTGTCAGGTAGAGGTCTCTGCGACGAGCTGATCACTCGTCCAGAGGAGTCCTACCGACTGTGGTGCGTCGTGTGTGATCTAGAAACCTCAAGAATGAGGAGGCCATGACCCATGTTGGGTCGCAGCGCCACAGAAAAAAAAAATGCAGTGGTGTAGTAAATTAGTTTTTGTCCAGTAAGTACTGTATCCTTTTAATTGGTGTTTTTATGTTATTATGTGTTATATTAAAATAATTTATATTATGTTTAATCCTCAAACATCAAACTAGGCCTAGTAACTAAATTTGTTGTACACTTTTATACTGGCTTCAATGCTAGACTTTGTAAACAAATATTTTTATTACTTTTACGTACAGTAATGACTATTTCCATATCCGTATGGATTTTGCAGTCCTGTAAGGCTCCATGGAAAGAGAACAAATGATATGATATGACACACACGCATATGCACGTGGGATCAACATCACATAAGAATGGGTAATGAATGCTTTAAAAGGGTGGGCCAGTTCAAGTATTTGGGAACAACCCTAAGTCAGAACTGCATTCATGAAGATGTTAAACCAGAGTGAACTCAGGTAATGCTAGCTATCATTTGGTGCAGCATCATTTGTTTTCCAGTTTGCTATCCAAAACTATGACTAAATTATATAGAACTATAATTTTACATGTTATTTTGCATGGATATGAAACTTGGTCTTTCACATTAACCCTTTAAACGCCGAGTTAAATCCCATCTGCCATTTGCTGGCATTGTTAGGAGCTCACCATATTCTCCGCGTTAGCAGGATAAGGGTTAAGGGAGGAATGTAGACTGAAGGTAATCATGAATAGGATATGGAGGTTGGGCCTAAGAGGGACAAGGTAAGAAGGGACTGGAGGAAATTGAATAATGAGGAGCTTCATGACCTGTACTCCTCACCAAATATTATTCGGTTGGTCACTTTCAGAAGAATGATATGGGCGGGGCATGTAGCACCTATGAAGAAGAGGAGAAGTTCATACAGGGTTTTGGTGGGGAATACTGAGGCAAAGAGGCCAATTGGAAGACCTGGTATAATATTAAACTGGATCTTCTAGAAGTGCGATTGGAGGGGCATGGACTGGATTTTTCTGGTTCAGGATTGGGACTATTATGAACACAGTAACGAACCTTCGTGTTCCAAAAAATGCGGAGAGTTTCTTGACTAGTTGAGGACCTGTTAGCTTATCAAGGACTCTGCTCCATGGAGTTTGTTTGGTAGGCTTTTTACGTAGAAGCAAAACTGTACGTGCTTGAACGTTTGATATCCGTACCGATAACGTACGGGCAGCTACAAAACACCGTAACGGAACTAAAATATCACATCGTGTTTCGGGTAAGAATGAAGGATATAATTTAATAATTAACGCGTCGGGAAAGAAAGTTCTGTGCTACGTTATGTGTGGAAAAATTATAACATGTAATCCCAAAGTGAGCAAGACTGGATACGTGATCATATCAACATACTCATTATGTAATCTCCGTGTGAGTGCGCCAATGACGTTCCAGTGCGTATGTATGTAACGTGGAACTTCCGGGTACTGTATGTAACTGATCAGTTGGACGATTGTATTGTGTTGTCATTACCGTGAAGCACGGGTAAGGAAGGGAAGACGGGTGAGCATGTAGTAAGCAACATGAATGTGAAGGAGTTTCAGTAGGGGCAGTTGCAATTTGCACAGAGGGAGGTTATTAGTCAGGTATTGAATGTTTAGAAGGTTTAGAGAGATCGAAAAACGCTTTTACTGGCACAACTGAAAATTTTACGAAAAGAATAAACATTTCGTAAAATTGCGCTGTGCTGATTTGATTTCAGTACTATTGAAGTAAGTGACTGGATACATTAAGACGATAGACCAGTATTTTATGCTCACATAACCATGCAGGAAGGTACAACACGGGACGAAAATTTGGAGTAAAACAGCCTGTTTACAAGTTATATTTAAGGATTTCCTGGGTTTCCTCGTTCCCTCCAGGTGAATGTAGGGGTAATACCAAAAAATACCTGTGAGAGTGCGGAAGGAGATAGAGGCTGGCCTGGCCCAATTGGAATTGGGCAAGAGACCGATGAAACAGCTTATTTGCTGCCCAAGCCACGTGGTTCTGAGTGACGATCTGTAGCGTGTACTTCTGGTGCAGCATTGCCAACCAAATGGTATCCTCATCCTACTCACTTCACTCCTAAAGATGGAGGCAGAGTCACACATCATTTGTAGGGAAGTGTTCTTCCAGTATTGGTGTCCACTGCTCACACACTATCATGGTCTGAAAGATCATGTCTGAAAACACACTGCCATGAAAACTTCAAACTCCTACATCATAACTAATGTTCACACAATTAGTATCAAAGCAAGTGTATTTTCATAACTAAATATTTTCATAACCCTGTTAGTAAGTTGTATGTATCTTGCCTGTCCTCAGAATCGGATACAGACACTAATAGACGAAGTTTTATGCATGCTGGCATTGTGTCATTGTAGTCTTCCCATCATTATAGATTTCATTTTTGTACCTTCTGTAATATCAATACAGGGACCACAGGAACCATTGGGATGGGAAGACATTGATGTCATGCAGTGCATGGAAAGTATCACAGAATTCTTTTAATATGCAAAAAATGACCATGGTAACCCAGTGGAAAGCATATTGGTGTTAGAAGACTTCCAGTAGGATCATGTGTAAATATATTATCTCGATGACAATATTTACTTGGGCTATCTGGCTTTACTTAACGGCGTGTTTGAAGTATCACAGTAGGCAGTTCCATGCTCCCACTCCACCATTATATGCCTTCAGTACTCAGACACCTTCTGATGTGTCCATTTCTACAGGGGCAGGATTAAGGTGCATGTTTGAACTTTTAATTGTATAGTTTAATTGTGTGCATAATTATTTTCATTGTTCGTGTTCCATTATTTCAGTGTGTCTGTATTCTGCAAACTGAGTAAGTTTTGTAGTATAAATCATATGGTTGAGTTATGAATCTGCCAAGCAGCAGATAAGACAGTAATCTGTTGGCTGATGCTGTGCATTTCACAGATTGTCTGACATAGAGAAATATGAAGGTTACAACACATAATGTTACTCTTTCCATGTTTACAGTTTTTAATTTACAAAACTTGTAGCAATGCACATATCTATTCTGTGCATGAAATTTCACATGCCAGATTCAGTGGTTCATCATTTGTCACTCTTACATGCAACAGTGAAATACAAGTAAAAGTAGAATTATGTAAGGAAACTGGATAACTTGGTAGTATATTGTTCAAAATTTATATGTTTAGTTCTGCTTTCTAGGGCCAGTAATCTTGGTTCAGGTCCCTGGTACTAAGTGTGGAATGTAATAATCTAGTCAGAACGTGTGCTGAGTGCTGCTTTTATGTAGATGATTTGGTACCATTCTTATCTTTGTTTGATAATATACAGTCATTAAGTACATGACATGTTCACAATCTAAAACACTGAACATTGATATGGACTGGAGTATGTGCAGGCATTCCTTACCTTAAATGATATTGGATACTGCAGGTATGTTTTATGAACATGTGTTCATTTGTCAGTTATAGTCATATTTTGTCCCAATTGTGAAAAAAAAATTTCTCTTGAATGCTTATTATGCTGGTCCATTACAGGTTCACTGTTTTGTTACTGGAGACAATACTACACATCTTTGTATGCAAAATGTTAAATCAGTCAAGCAGTTACAGGGATGGGTGCAGGCTGTATTTTGAAGTAACTTAGTTTCAAGTATCTATGAATACTTCCCACAGAGCAGATTACATGAATGTATAATGGAGGTAGTCATGTGTTTGCCCATTATCACATTTTATGTCAGCTGACAGACTGAGTTTTTATAGGCAGGCTGGCAGGTAGGTGGTGGGTGAATGGGTGGGTGTGTTGTTGGGTGAATAAGTAGGCTGGAAGGTGGATGAGTGGATGCATACATGCTTTGGTGGGTGGGGGACAGGTGGATGGATGGATGGGTGGGTGGGTACATGGTTGGGTGGGTGGATGGATACAAAGCCAGGCAGGTGGGGCAGACTATAATGGCACAACTTAAATTCAGTGAAACGAATAAATCAAACCCGTAAGACTGTAAATGAAGTAGATGTGGTTGCATCTTATAGATCCTAGTAAGAAAGACAAATGTGAATGTATACATGCAAAGATTACAGTCAGGCACTTAATTTTGGTCAATCAGTCTTCATCAGTGTAGGAGTGAGTCACAAGGAAGTTTTTTAGTATTATTCTGAATTGTTAGCAGACAAGTGTATGATCTTCAAGGGGAGCTTGTTATATACTCTTATCCCAGCATAGTAAACTCCCCACTTACCCTAAAATTTTTTAGGGAAGTTTATGTTGTGTAAGATTGGAAGTTCTCATGGCAATTACCATGAACATTCACTGTCCTCAGAGATATAATGCTGTATAATTGGGTAGATCAGTATCAGTATTTCAGAGGAAGCAGCAACCTCCATCCTTTGGGTAGACCTTGAATACAATAGACTTAATTGAGGGTGCAGAACCAGTGGATTTACCCACTCCTACAACTACACAGCATATTTCTCACCTCATAAGATGCTGCAAGTGATATGATGTGCAAGGTATTTTTGAAGATTGAAGCCTTTGATCTTCCAGTGTAAAATGCAGGGTAATTTTGGGGACATTTGTTAGAGGTGAAAAGAAAATGTGTCTTAAGAGACAGGAAATACGGTATATCGTATGAATCTGATAAATTACTCGCTGAACACCAAACACTGTATGTAACTGCAGTTGGCAATGTATGGTTGGTACTGGGCTCACACTGGAACACCCAGGCCATGTTGTACCTGTTTTGAACACATTCACTGTGTAGGGGGTGCATGCATAACTTCATTTGCTGTGGATGTTTGTGCAACAGATAGAAAACACTTGGTTGTGCATGCATACTGCTTCCCTTCTTACCAGCTTGCCTCCTCACCCTTGCACCAAAAACTAGCAGTCATGTAGTCACTACAAGACATATTTTGTACTTTTTTTAATGTAGATTTTGCTTTTGTCTTTGAATTCATTGTCTTGAGTTTGGAGTACTGGTAGAATGATAACTGGCAGGGAAAAACTGCAGTAAACATTATCTTAGGCATCCCATTTTGATGTTTCTAAAGAAGGTATTCTATAAACCATCAACCACAACACTGTTTTTTATTCCTTATATATTTTCAAACAAACAACGTGTTTCGGCCACAGGGGCCTTTTATCGATGATAAATATACTTAGAGAGAATGATTTATTTATAAATGTGAAACCTGTATTAAGAACGAGATCTCATTCTTTCACAAACAGAGGTTAGGTTATTATGAAATTGTAAAATTTTCAAGGTAGTTTAGCTGACACATTTACATGTTTCTACTGACAGCTACCAATGGAATGTAAAACAGTGTTGTAATTGATGGTTTTTATAGTACCTTCATGAAAACTGAAGTACTTGGACAAAATTCTGCACTTATGCCACTCTGTTCACCACATCTCCTATGTGGACTGAGTTGGGATTAAACCTGGGCCTTGGTGGTGACAAACCATTGACTGCCGAAGGTGTGCATAGCACTGTGTGCATCTTGCTGATGTACTCTTATGTTTAGAATAACAACAATGATATAAGGTGATGAGTACATACAGTTTTCTGTATTAGTTTATTTCTCTTTGGTCAAAGTATTGTCATTGGCACTTTGTACTACTGATAAATAAGTAACTAACTGCATGGAGCAAAGTCCATCTTGACAGCCCAACAGATCCATGGCTAGTGAAGAAATTCCCCACATTTTGTACTTCGTACATCTTGCTTCTTTAAAAGCCATTTTAATGTTACCCTCCAGCATATGCATACATCTTCCAGGTGGTCTCTTTCCATCAGGTTGCCCCACAAAAACCTTGTAATACACTTCTCCATCCCCTTGTATGTACCATGTTCCCTGCCCATCTCATTCTTAATTTGATCACCTGACTAATACTTAGCAAAGAGTGCAACTCATGAAACCCCACTTTATGCAGTTTCCCTCAGCTCCTTGTTATCTTTTCTTTCTCAGGCCCATATGTCTTGTACTCAAACACAGTATTCACTTTCTGTCATTGTAAAAGACCAAATTCATCCCATACCCTAGTTTAAAAAAATGGCCAATTTGTATGTTGTGATTTATAAAGTATTAATAGTATGCCATGTAACACATTTATCAGGGTATCTGAGTCCATGTAGTGAGAGGTCTGTAGGTTGAATGTCCAGGAAAATGGAGTTTCATTCCCAGTAGGAGCAGAGATTTTTCTGCTATGCACCACATCCAGGTCAGCTTAGGGCAGTACCCAGCCCACAGTTTGTACTGGATCTTTTCCTAGGTGGGACATGAAGCTGACCACTTACCTCCATTTCGTGGCAAGGTAAAGAATGCATGGCCTTATTCATCTTTTGCCTCAACATCTATATTAATATTGCGTAGTTAAACAGGTATTTTGTTTTTACCACATAACACTGACTATGTAGAACAGAATGCTTTTTGAAAAACTAATAGGTTCTCAGCTGTTCAAGAAACTTCCCTCATTTTATGGAACCCAAAGGCTTATTATCATGTGCACAAGAGTGTGCCATTTGTTGAATCCAATCTACATCACTGTATCCTATTTCTTTAAGATCCATTTTGTACCCTTCCATCTATGTCAAGGTCTTCCAAGTGGTCCCTTTCCTTCAGGTTTTCCCACCAAAATCCTGTATTAATTTCTATCCTATGACATGCACACTATGTGGCCTACCCATTCCTTGTTCCTTAATTTGATCACCCTCATGATGTTTAGCAATGTACAGTTTTCTCCAGTCTCCTCTTATGTCCCCCTTCTTAGTGCCAAGTAGGCATATCTTTCTGAACACTCTGTTTTCGAACATGCCCAGTGTACATTCTGTGCGTGATTTTACTACATTTAGAAAGAACTTACTAGCTGTTTTTATGTTGTGATTTTGTCCTCCATTCTTTTGGTGAGACTTGAATGTGTACTTAACCATATACAGTTGAATTCCTTTAATCCAGCACTCATGGGACTGGAGAGTTGCCAGATTATCAGACAGTACCGATATTGACCTAAGTTCTTATACGTATGTGACGTATTTTCATGTCATCACAAAAAGACTCAGCTTTATTAATTGTCTTGGGCCCAGTTGTGGGCTATCCTGTAGAACGCATTGCTGTAAACCACTTATAGAACACAATGTCCATTTGTGCTCATTTAGCCTGTTCATTGTCTGCTGTTTGAAAAGGCCCTTCACCATATTTCTCCACATTTTTTCATAAACAGCAGAATTTTCAGAAAAAAGTTATTGAACATAAAAATGTGTAATGCTTGTCACAGGCTAATAAAATGCACTTAAATCCTCTGGTGTATTTTTACTGAACTGAAGTACTTCAGTTCCAGATAGTGCACTGGCCATACAGCACAGCATCACATACTCTGGACTCAAACCTGCCACACTTACTGATTGTACACATCACTGAAAACTTTATATAATTTTAACTTCTGACATTTATAATCTATATTTTTTATTATTTTATATCATTTTGTACTATCATCCTACAGAAAATTTCAATATTGTGGAGTAAATGGACACATATGATCATAGCATATTCTTGTAACAGAAATGTCAACCTGAAGATGGCCAGATTACCGGCTGAAACATGTAGGTGAAAATATCACAATTAAAGTACACCAGTGGAGTTCATGTTGTTTGTCGTTGATACACATACAAATTATTGCACGGAATATGGAATGTATTAAAATAAAATGTGTGTTTTGATTTTCTCCACAATTTTTGTCTAAAACATTTCTCATTATAATAATATTCAGCGAGGTATTTTCATAAATGTACCTAGTTTTTTTTGTAAAGTACCCATTATTCTTGTAAGATTTTAGTTACATATGAATTTTTGTGACAGATTTTCGAAAAATACTGAAATATCAAATTTCATGAAAATACGTCCAGTGGGAGCTGAGTTTTTCCACGTGAACTGACTGACAGACATGACGAAGCTAACAGTTACTTTCCACAATTTTGCAAACGTGCCTAGTAAACACAAGATAAAGTCATGGAATCAGTACACATACTGCATGTCATCAATGGCAGAACTTCCAGTCCTGGGGTTATCTTCCTCAGTTTCTGGACAGTCAGGAAGAGTATCAGTAGCTGGTTTAAAGGAATTTTGCTGTACCACATTAATATTATAATTCCTGTAAGTGCAGGGTGCCCTGTCTGATATCACATTGGGGTCTGTGGGATAGAGTGCTACTCTCCTAGTGTCTGTCTAATCCAATAGTGTAGAAGCAGGTAATGGAATATGAGCATGTAAACAAATTTTGTAGGAATTCATAGTTCTGTGTAAGTATATGTTGTTTTGACAGATACTGTACTCAGGATTACTGCATCATCATTGTCCAATGTGATAAGCAGCCACAAGAAGACACTCAGTTTCACTGTTCTTACAAGGACTGCCTGCATGGAATGGAACACAGCTGTCCAGTAGGAATGTCAGAAACAGTTACAAGGTTTGTTGTAAGTACATGTGTGAATTTCCAGAGCTTTACCTTGCAACATAAATGAATGTCAGGCAGTGGTTGTGGTGTACATGTTTTTTGTTATTGTCTTAGCATGATTAGTGTAAATATTTGTGTGATTGAATTTTAGTGAAAGGTTCCATAGTATTGTTTGATACTGTAAATGTTCAGACAGTTTTTATGGTTATTTCTGACCATAAAGAAGCCTGAGTTCAATCCCAGGATAGTCCGTGTGAGATTTATGGTGCACAGAGTACTACTGGGAGAGGTTTTTCTTAAAGTGCTAGGAAGTTTTTGTATGCCACTAGTGCTGCATATTCTTTTATAATTAAGGGCTGGTACAAGAATCCCTTTTATCCTGTGCCTGTTCACAGCATCTCTCACAGGATGTCCTGTCAGTTGTAGGCTTTCTGCGGAATAAAGTTGCCATGTGCAAGGACACTATGTACAGCAGGCCACAGTACAAGGGGCTCAGCCTCACCACACTTCCACTACCAACAGGCAGTATGTTTTGAGTTGTGGTGTGGAGAGAATGCTAATGATAATCACAAAGTATTTTTCCCCAGAATTGCACAAATTGACCAGTAGTATGTGAGAAAGAGGTTGTTAGTTTTCCTGCATATCACACAAAGTGGGGGATATATTAAGAACTTGATTGATTGATTAGTAATTGAGTTCGAGTCCTTACAGTCCTGATGCACCTAGGCTTTAAAAATAGACCCTTTGTGCCCCCTAATCTGATACCAGTTCTGAGGAGCCCTGTTCTTTTGCTAAGGTTCCAAATGGTCCCCAGACTTAAATTCTTAATGTCCACTGGATCCAAGAAAAAGGAGCCCAGATATACATGTCTGAGTGAAACCAAAGCTTCATGCTCACAGAGGATGTGGGCTGAGGTTTCATCCTCTGCTTCACACCTCCTACATAAGGGACTATTGGTTGGCCCTCTTAAGTGAAGATGTCTTCTCAGGATGTTATGTCCAGTAAGGAGGCTGGTAACGACCCTGGATTGTGTCTTGTTAAAGGACAGTAGCTTGGTTTTAGCAGTTGGACTAGGGCCCGAAATCAATTCTTGAGCCTGTGTCTGAGTACTCTTAAGACCTTGCCACCTTGCCAAATGCTGGTTATCCATCCAGCATCTTATCTTTTTTCTTGTATTCTGCCTAGAGACCCCCAAGGATGACTCAGGTCCAGTTAACTTTTAACGGAACCGTCTTGTGAGCTTGTTGATGATTTCATTTTCTTTTACCCCACCATGTCCAGGGACCCAATACAGCCCCACAGTGTGCTGGTAGAGATATCATTCAATGCCTTATGGCACTGTTGTACCAATGGAGACATTGTTTTGGTGGCCTGAAGAGCTATCAGAACCACCTGTATTATAGAAATTATTGTATGGCTTAAGGATTCTTTAATGTTCTTAGAATATGTTAATTTTATTTTTGTGAGATTTGAGGCCCTTACTATGGTGACCTTGAAGATTTTGTCGTCCGGAATGAGATGCCATGTAGTCTGTTAGAAGTGTAGCATTTTTCACAGGAACAACCTGCTGATCATCAGGATAGATGATTGGTACTACTCAGCAGGTTCCTGTAAAATGATGGTATGGTTCATACCATATTAACCTGAATGTAAGATGGCCCCTGCTTATAAACTGCACCCCTTGCAATCTTAAATTTTTAGGAAAACATCTATACAGCTTGTGCACATTTGTGACATTTTTATTTGAATTAGGGGGAAATTGTTTATCTTGGATTTAAGTGAATAAGGTATCAGCCACACTACAGGGCATATCACATTACAGAAATAACCTCATGAAAAAGTACGTGAACACTTTGCTACTAAAATAATAACTAGGTAGCTAGCCAACTCTGCCAAGGGGAATCCTCCTTCAGAATTTAATAATTGCCCAGATAATTATGAAAGTCCTCCCTTTTATGCAATATGAAAATCCATTAAATGTACATAACAGCCCACAAATTATCCTTATCCTAATCCATATGGATCTGGTCCACACCCTCTGATACTATGTCTTTAAGCACTGTTTTAATTGCGTGAAGTACATCAGTCACTGCATTTTTGCAGGAGATGTCACCTCTCCTTGGAAACCATGAATATGACTTGACACTGTCATGGCAGAATTTCACTGTTAAGGTTAAAAGGAGGAGTGTTCTTAATGATTCTACATCATCATGGCTAAGAAGCTTCATCAGGTGCAAGAACTCAGAGGAGATAACCATTTTGAACAATGGTGAGCTGAAAGAGAAATCATTGCTTATTAATGTTTGACTCTTAGTCATTTTGGCTCTTGCAATAGAGTTGGTAACCCTGCAGCCAATCAAAACTGTCTGGTGAAATGTACCTTCATTTTCTCTTTTGCACTGTATGATTGAATTTATGTCATTAAATAACCTGAGAAGCAATCAATAGTCATTCTGACATCACATAATATATTAAATTGTGGCCTTGTGGGATGTGATATCGTGTTGTATGGTGGTTAGGTACTGGCATTTGAGAGGAGTTAGCTACCTGTATCTTCAGGGTAGGGGACTGAAGATCTGAACAAAAGGATCCTGAAAGACAGTGGTGCCTACCTACCAGACTACATGTCATGGGACATCAAAACACATAATTGTGATAGTCACTGCTGTAATAACCTGGAATCAACTGTATGTGTATGTATGTACGTACGTATGTACATACCTATGTACATAATACATACCTACACACACACACACACACACACACACACACACATATATATATATATATATATACACACATGATATTTCTCTTTCATCAATTCCTAGAGCACATTGGCATAGGATATAAAGCACATCATAAGAATAAATCTGATTGAAGACAATCAATAGCCGCACAATAAATCAGCTGCACATGAGCACAAATATGGTCAAAAACATCATACATAAAAGTATTAAAATATTAAAAAAGAGTAAAAAGATTTGGTACAAAACACTCACAATAATCATAATTAATTATTAAAAAATTAAAATACCCAAGTCAGGCCTCGTATCAAATAGAATATTAAGATCTCATATATTCTTCAATTGAGTAGAAGGCTTTGTCAGTTAAATACTTCTTCACATTTGACATAAAACTTATTTTCCTTAGAAATGACTCAGTGATATATTCAGGCAATTTGTTGAAGATATTTATGCTATCATAGTATACTCCTTTTTGGTATATTGTAAGGGTGGTTGACAGTTTATGTAATTGTAATTTATTTCTTGTATTAAAACCATGAATTGTAGAATTAAATGTATAAATTTCCAAGTTTTGTGACAAGAACTTCTTCAGGGATAGTATGTATTGTGAACACAAGGCTAATAATTCTGATCTCTGAAATAAAGGTTGACATGGTGTTCTAGAGCTCAAACCAGTCATAATTCTAATTATCCTTTTCTGTTGTAGGTAGACTTTTTTGTTATACGTCGAGTTCCCCCAAAATTAACTAGCCAAATCAACAGGTCAGAGTCTTTGAAAAGCTAGTAAGTCCTCAGCTAGTTTAGAAATTCCCTGTATTTTATGGAACCTGTTGGTTCATTACTGTTCACACGAGGCCACCGTTTATCCTGAGTCAGATGAATCCAGTCTACACCCTTCCCTCCTGTTTCTTTAAGATCCATTTTAATATTATCCTCTTATCTGTGCCTAGGTTTTTTAAGTGGTCTTTAACCTCAGGCTTTATCCAAACCCTGTATACATTTCTATTCTTTCCTGTGCATATGTCTCACCCAACTCATCTCCTCAATTTGATCACCTAAATAATACTTGGCTAGGAACACATTTGTATTCATACATCTTCACTGTACATACTGTGTTGTCTCATTGCCATATTTTGAATACATAATGTAGGAAACAGTGCCGAGTCCAACGAATGGTACAGGTAGATTAGGCAGGGAATACAGCAGTAAGTGACATAATAACAGTTTGCTGTGTCTGATGTTAGGGGAAATAAATGTTGACCTTGAGTTGTAGATTAGTAACTAAATGGACAAAATGAGTGAATAATAGTGATTTTGTGGTACGCTCTGTGTCTAACACATTCTTCTTAAAAAGTGTATTTACAGTAGATTGTACGAAACTTTTTTATTTTTCAGTGAGCGGCAAAATTCAAAGTGGAAATTTGGTGGCAATTATGGGACCCAGGTAACAGTAATTTTGTTAACAAGTAGGTATCTGGTTTGTCTGTCTGGATCATTTGTGTCAGATATTTAGTTTATAACAGACAACATATATGCATTCCTTTTCTGCATCATTTCTTAGACCACTTTTCCTGATGCTCAACTGAATGATATAACCAGCTGCATTACAGTTATGCCAAAATTAAGTTTCCCTTTGGTTTATGCTCTTACAACTGTACAGTAGTATTGCTAATGATCTGAAAGGAGGGGTTAGTTGCATATATGAACAGGAGTACTGAATACTTTTATGCTCATACCGTGCATATTGAATAATAAATGTTATTATATACCAACATATGCACAAATAAGTGATGTAAACTTATATTAAAATTACTCCGACATGTTTTGGTGTTAATACACCATCTTCAGGGAGTTTACAAGTTGTGTTAGCTAAAGTAATGAATTATTAAAATGATAAAATACAATATAGTAGTGTGTTGTTATGATAAAATCTTGGTAAATGTGGCTGCATATGTAATTCCTTATTAGGAATTACATATGCAGCCACATTAATTTAAATTCATGTCTTCTGCAGCTTCCACTGGGAATTTAATTTTGGCACCAAAAGTTTAAGTAGCAGTTCTTTTCATATCTATATGGCATTGGTAAGAAACAGTAGCACGAATGGGATATTCAAATAATTTCAGGTATCCACAAAAATGTAACATTTTCATGATTTAATTTACAGTGGGTGTGGTAAGACATCACTTCTGGCTGCAGTCAGTGGTAGAATTAAAGGTGAGATTATGTTATACTGTCATTTTAATTTCTTCATTGCCAAAAGTTATGTTGATTCTTGACTCTAGTATCTAGAGCTGATACAGGAAATTTATGAGTGACTTGCTAACTTGCGGCACAGTCCCTCTTCATGAATTAGTAGTTCCTCAGATAGTCGAGAAATTCCCTGCCCATTTGAAGCCTGAAGTTTTATACTGGCTTTGCATAATTGCACCACTGGTCTCTGTCATGAGCCAGATGAATCAAATCCATGCCATCCTATCCTCTTTCTTTAGCACCTATTGTAATATGGTCTACCTGTCAGTGGCTGTGTATTCAAAATGGTCTCTTACCATCAGGTTTGTCATCAAATCCTGTATGTATTTCTTATCTTTTCACATACATGCCATATGGCCCACTCATCTTGTCCTGCTTAATGTAATAATCAAAGTAATATTTGGTTAGGAATACAAATAATGAAGCTTCTCACTATGCAGTGTCCTCCAGTTTCTATTACTTCCTTCCTTTCAGGTCCAAATGTTTTTTCACAACATCCTGTTCTTGAATATCCTCAGTCAGTGTTCATTCCGCAGCATGATAAACAAGTGTCACACCCATGGCAAGCAACAGGAAAGTTTATAGTTTTGTTTTACATTTTAATCATGAGGACAGGAGAGTACTGAATGGTAGGGGGCATTCTTCACATCGAATATGCTCTTAATTTATTTGTGAATGCAATTTTAATTTCTTAGTATTATTGCCAAATATTTTAACTTTGCCACATTTTCAAAGGATTTGTTACCTGTGTTTAAGTTGTGACTTTATCCCGCATTCTGCTCATGAAACATGAAAATATACTTAGTTTTCTCAGCATTTACTTCTAGGTGAACCTCATTACTAGCAAGTAATAAGGCTTCTGTGTTTTTATTTTTAGAATTTATGTTTCCCCTGGTAAATTAGTTTCTTCAGGGTAGATGCATTATCTATTGTGTCTTAGTCAGTTTTAGTCCATCCTGGTTTGCTTGTATCTTCCTAATGTCATTCTAAAGTGTCACTGAAATGCATGACGTTCCTTCTGTAATAAATGTTTATTTATATGCTATGTTCAGTAGCAAATATCGTAGCTTAGTGCATAATTCACATTAATGGTCATTTTAGAATTGTGACATCAGAGAGAGAGAGAGAGAGAGAGAGAGA
>Ga0268261_10001889_pt1 | contig 14754 bp, 10 predicted proteins | sample TergutNc150P1_FD_190353 | JGI IMG/M metagenome (GOLD analysis project Ga0268261, IMG submission 190353) | Nasutitermes corniger P1 segment gut microbial community from laboratory colony in Florida, USA - Nc150 P1 (SPAdes) (version 2) | ecosystem: Host-associated > Arthropoda: Insects >... | reverse complement strand
CTCGGAACCCAGACAGCCAACCAACCAAAGTTTATCCCTCCCATAATTAGTTTACGCCACATAGGCACTAGTCTTTGGCAAAACCAGTCAAGGCCCTCAGCCTGACTTCAAAATCGTTAGCGTTAGCGTATTCCCCTGTTAGAGTTAAGGTGTCTGTTATAGAGCCCAGCGATGCGGTCAAACGCAGGAATGGCTAACAGACAGGGGGACGTTGACTTGCGCTTCGCGCAAGACTCCGCCCCCAGTTAACACTTTGGCTTGGCTCCCAGTTATTCTTCTTGTTTACACGACCTATGAAGATGGGACAGACGCTGTTCCCAAATAAAATTCACATGCCGGGAAATCACCCAAAAGAAAAAATACATTACCATAATTTAGTTTGTATTACATGAAATTTATTATGAAAACATTCAGTGAATAATGTTTGTATTTAAATGTGGAGGAGCTCACCAATCTTATTCTGGAGCTCCTTCTTAAGTTCTTCAATTGTCACTGTCTTCTGCTGGAGGTCTCTGCGGAGATCAATCTCAACACGTCGCTGTTTCTCCAGCTCCAGCTGTAATTTGCTTGTGGAATCCCACTGAGAGGTGAGGTCAGTGCTCAGCTGTTCCATTTGTTGTGTGTAGCGTCGCTCCAGCTGCATCCTCTCGTCTTGTACCTTACGGCCCTGCTCCTGCAACATCTCCCGCACTTTCTCGTGCAGTCTGTCCAGCTCATCCTTTAGACGCCGCACCTCCAGCTCTGCCTGTAAAATGAAAAATTCAAGAAGCCATAGCAATGTGTTCAATTTTCAGATCTTCCACCATTATTATGGCCTACAAAACATGAAAGATATGTTACCACATCCAGTATCATCTGTTGTACAGTCCCACCAAATAGTTCATTCATCTAATGCTGTCATGCTATTAACATGGCCTACAGAACCAGCAACACTTCAATCATATAATCAACCTTCAGTTATTGCCATAGTATTCAAGGCCTAATAGCTTAACAGATCCAATTATGCACGTAAATAGAATGCAATCGTACTTCATCTGCATCTCCTTGTACAGTCAATCCAAACCGTTCCCTTTTAAGTGTGTATGCATTCCAGCAGAGCACCTATTATGTGAACTGTTCTTCTACCTGTGCGTAGGCACATAAGAATCCAAAAAATGACAAGCATATCTACCTAAATTGGACAATGGAGAATTAAAACAAAGAAAAAAAGTAAATTTTCTTTCAGACTGAATAATTTTAATGACCACTTTACATCAAGGATCTGAATACTGCATCCTCATTCTGTGCAGTTCCAATCATACTATGGACCCACACACTAAACAGAAAAATAAGACATAATTTGTGTCATTCAAATTCTGTATCCTACAAGTAAAACAGAAATTGGTAATCCAGATACTTTGCACTCTCCTGTATCCTAGCAATTGCATTACAGTTTAGTACAACAGGAACCGTTCATCAATTACAGTGTTGTTGTTATGATCTGGAAAGGAGTAAATATGCCACAAGGATTGCGCTGCTTAATACTGCAGGAAATAAGGCGCATTAGGATATCTAGGATTCATTATTAGGGACAGATATCTGAGACTTGTTTCAGCTCAGTAGGTTGGAAGGGAAGGTATTCTACACTAACATGCAGATGTGAAAAACTACTTGGTTTACGTATTAGTTAACAATTCCATATAAAAAGCACAGAATATTTTGTGTTAAATAAGATGCAAGGACAACTATATATTGCCATATTTTGTGTTAAATAAGATGCAAGGACAACTATATATTGCCATATTTTGTGTTAAATAAGATGCAAGGACAACTATATATTGCCATATTTTGTGTTAAATAAGATGCAAGGACAACTATATATTGCCATATTTTGTGTTAAATAAGATGCAAGGACAACTATATATTGCCATATTTTGTGTTAAATAAGATGCAAGGACAACTATATATTGCCATATTTACTCAAATGCAAGACGAGGTTCTTTTTCATTAAATTTAGTGCTTAAATACATGAAGTCATCTTAAATTCATGTACGAAGCACTGAACTGGATCACGGATTGCTCTGAACTGGACCATAATGAGCCAAACCATGGCCAGCATTGCCAAATCATCATGTGAGACCCGTGCTCCTGTGAGATATTACACAGTGTGGAGTGGTAATTACTTACTGACATTTCGGGACAACCTACCAGTCCCATCTTCAAGGGTCAAAAATCCAGGAGAGAGAACACAGATAACTGAAGTTACCTTACACAATCTTCCTTATGGACATTTTGTTCATTGCCTAATTTTATAAAGAAGCATGGCGTTTCAGAAGCCAGCTGTTTCCATTTTCAGGCAAAATAGCACCTAACCCTGTGGACCCCTTAGATTGGGTTATTCTCAATGACTGGGCACCACAGAAACAGTCACTTGTCAAGATATTTACCCGAGAACAGATCTAGCCCAAGGGTAGTAACAGGAAAATGGTTATTAAAAAACTAAAAATTAACTACACGACTCAAAAATAAAATCTGGACCAATCCACAAATTAAAAACAATAAAACAGCCATGAAATCAGGCATGAAATTCTTAACACCACTAAAATCATCTGCGGTGAAAAGTGCGAATCTTCATGGGTTCAAGTTCTTTTACAAACCAAAAAATATAAAAGTAGTACTTAGTCAGTGTGGATCATAATGGCATGGCAGCACATCTCACCAGAAGTGACTGTGAAGAGTTTTAAGAAGTGTTGTATATATAATGCAATGGTTGGACTGATGATATGTTGTGTTTAATGGCAGTGAAATGCACGGGGATGTAGAGTGAATGTGAGAACAATAAAGGCACTGACTGTGAATATGGGGACAGTGACACTGACTGGAAAAGGTACATAGAATCTGGAATGCTTGGTGTATTGAGTGTATGAAATCAATAGTAAAATATTTCTTCTTAGCAGACATTTTATTTTTGGGGAGTCGTCTTAGATTTGGATAACTACATTTTCCTTTGGCAGACATGCTGTTTTGAGGGTCATCTTGGATTCGAGTCATCTTGCATTTGAGTAAATATGGTATTAACTGGAAAGAACAAGATAGAAAGTGACTTCAGATTATTTCAAAAGACTATTGTGTAATCTGTTTAAGGGCTGAGGAAAACTGCAAGAAACTGCACAGGACAACAATGCCTGAGATGAGACTGTGACATTACACAGTCATGAACACTGCTGTTTGAACTGCAAAAAAGCTCTGGCCAAACTCACCAAGTTCAGCAGGCCTATGATATATATATATATATATATATATATATATATATATATATATCAGACTGCTCCCAAGGATAAGAATAGCCTCAGAACAGAACCAAAAGGAATATTTATGAAAGGAAAGCAAAACATGGGCTATAATGGTGACCAAACACTCGATCAGTACTGTCCTATAGACATAACAGATACACTGATGTTAAGTGGAAGGAATCTCAAAACCATTACATTACCCATCATTTGTGTAGTGGGACTCACAAAGACCACAACCTATTTCTAATACCTTAAACTACACTCTGGGCCTTTTTGTCCTCTGCACACCTGATAAAATTAAAGGAATCTGAAGTTTTATGTCATTTTACTTCACTTAAAATGATGGCGATAATGATGGTTGCCAGACAGTCTGTAGCTTCAAATACACAACAAACTCGGCACTCAAACAGTTCCCAATGCCTCATTCACCAGCTAAGGTCTATGACAGCTATGGAATATACCTGTGTCTTCTCAAACTGGGCCTGATCCACAATGTCCAGACTGCGTTTCACCTTGAGTGATGCTTCTGCCTCCTTCTCACGGAGCTGTGTGACAGAAGCCTGCAGCTTTATCAGGCTCTCATTTAGCTCATCCTTCTCCCTGCAAACGAAGATGATCCAGTAATTATGTGTGTCAACCTTACACTCAATACTCTTAAGACAGAAAATACCATTCGTATTTTCTGTTTAAGAAAAGTCATAATCAATAGGAATACAGTAACTATGCCCATCCTACAAAATGCAATATTTAATATTCCATCCGTACAGACACTCAGTACTAAAAAGAACACATAAAATAAAATTAAAATGGAGAAAAACACACAATGAGAAGAAACTTCCCCCTTTTCTGCTACTGTGTAAATGAAGTCTTTGCCCTTCTGGGTTGTTATATTGTGTACGTTGGTAGTTGCTTATCATAATACACAGAGAGCCTGTCAGCCAGTATACAACTACCAACCCAGAAGAGGAAAGACCACATGAACTCCATAATTAGTGTGGGATGGTTAAAGCGTGAGTGGTGTAATGGAGAGAATACAAAACATATAAAGAGGTATATCCTCCTTTCTACTAACTTCTGTAACTTTTCAATTTGCTGTCGATGACTGTCACAGTCTGAAGCACTGAATGGGGTGTGTGTTTCAAAACCAAGTGGCTGGTCAGCTAGCTTCTTTTTGTACAGGTCAGCCTCTTCCAGGGCCTTCCTCAGGTCCATCTTGGTCTGAGTAAGTTGGGCTTCCAGCTCACTTATTCGTGACTCAAACACAATGCTTGGCCCTTCAAGACGTTTCTTTGTGCCACTCTGCATCTTCCGCTTTTCAGGCTGAATAGTAAGAACAATGTCAATTGCCTGGATGACATAATTAATTAAGAAACAACACAAGCAGAATTACAAACCATCTCAGATAACAAAATCAGGCAGCCATATCAGTTTAAGAAATGTGGGTGAAGAGCACTGGCAAGAAAACCCAGGGAATGTTTGAACCAACTGGAATCAACCTTTAACTTCTTGATGGCCAACTGCAAAGGCTTGTAACCTTGTCTCAAATGCAAGCAAACTGGTATCAACAACATGCGATGAATGTGGAGATTATATTTATGAATTTGTGGTTTAAAACGAACACAAAATAAAGGAAAATGTACCCTTAGAACAAAAATTTATGTAGCTACTTAAATTAATTACACTGAATTGATACTACAGTATGAGAAAAAATGTAATCAGTTAAAGGTACCGCATTCAAAATGAACTGTAATTCATATGCCCACTAAAGTCAGTTGCTGATTCATAACTTCCTGCTGAACCCCACATATGTTGTTCTCAGCACTACTGCAGGTAATCACTCTATTACCATCAACATCAAACTTTACAGGGTATCTCCTCAGTGTCAATGCCCTCCAGTGCTCACAAAAATGTTGTTGGAGGTTCACTTTTTCCACCACCTTCTTCCCCTCTTCCCTCCTCCTCCTTACACATATCAGATGTAAACTTTTCATCCATCTTTTGCTCTAAGGTCTGCACCTCACATATTACAACACAACTGTCACAGGGTACATATTCTTGAAACGATACATTCAACTCCTGAAGATCAAGCCAATACACTGTCTCAAAACACCAGATGCCAATCAATCACCCAGTGATGTGGTGCTGCATTCCAGAAAAATGAATACCTCAGCTGAACCACTGTGAAAGCATGTGTGCATGTGCATATGTGCAAGGGATAACATCACAGCCAACAAGACAAAATGAAGGCCTTTAGCTCCATTATTAATCAGATGTATAATAAAAAAATAATAAAATATAAGAAAAACATGAATGTTCCTCAACTCTACAACTAACAGTTCTTGTTTAAAGTAGACCAGAGACTCAAATTCCTGCCAACTAACCAGTTACTGCAGCTGAGATTTTTCATAATTTCCCTCCTTCCAAGGAAAGCCAAGAAGTACTGAACCATGTCACAATGTATATGTTCCCAGTCCTTATTGAGTCAGATATCCTCATTTTGGCATTCTGTAACTCCTGTCATTAAGACAGTGCCATGAAGTAGCTACTAATATATATTTGAATCAAATAAATACATCAAGAATTCTAATATGATGTTCATAATGATAATGGAATATGACATAATTTGGGACTAAAAAACAATACTACTGAAACTGATTATGGCATCACAGTATACATAGTGAAACAACGAGCCTTACTCACTGACCATACAAAAATCGTTCAGATACTAACTTCATAAGAATTTGGTGGAGAGGGGGAACGAATAAAACACTGTAACTTAAACCCGGTTACATTTAATTTTCTTCTGTAATGCATAAAACCAGGAGTAGTCGGACTTAAAATCACTGCCTTACAGCTTCCATTTGTCTTAGAAAGTTCATCCTTCCCAAAGTTTGTCCCAGTGAGAATTGTTCAGGTGATGTTCAAATGCCTACCTTTCCTTCAGATTCCATCTCCTGATCATCTTCATCACCTGTCTCAAAGTAGTCAAACACTGACTTCAGCAGGCCTGCCTTTTCCTTCTCATAAAGACCTTCATTCTCCGAAATCACTTCCTTCACTTTAGCCAACAAGGCAGCTAATTCATCCTGGAACACATATTTGTCTCTTTATGTATTTAATGGTTCCTTAACATATGCATGGTTCACATAGCATCCAGTGACAGTTTGTGAAAAAAGCAATTATGGTCAGCTGTGAGACAGTAATAGATGGTAGGTGACACTGTCAGTAAAGTACCATATAATCTTAATTAAGCATCACTCTGTAAAGGCATATTAAGGAGTGGAGGTAAAGCTCCTCAGATTCCTACCCTTAGCACTACACAAGGGTGAGCTTCATGCCCTTTCTGCTCCACCCCTGGGGAAAGAGCCCCAAATATCAATAATATATTATGCTAAGTGGTGCCCATAGCTGGTTTGGACACAAAAAGAAGAAGACAGGCAATGTACTTGTAACGTAACCCTAAGACACATTCATGCAACCATTGTTGCAGTGGACAATCAGTAAGTATTACGTATTCCAAGTGTGTACTTGTAGTCCTACACATCCAGCATGCAATGTGCATGCACCATATTATCATCTGTAGTCTGCCCGACCCTACAATACTTTTCCACATCATCTCACAAAAAGCACAATTTTCCAAAAAAAAAAAAAATTATCATATATGAAATGTGTATTCTGGTTTTCTCTACAGTTATGTCTGAAACATTCCTCATTCTAAGACGAACTGAGTGAGATATGGTCAAAAATGTACATTGGTCTTCACATAAAATACCTGTTATTCTTGTCCAATTTTTAATGAAACTTAAATTTTCTCAACACATTTTCAAAAAAAAAAAAAAACAAATATCAAATTTCTTGAAAATCTGTCCACTGGGAGCAGAGCTGTTCCATGCAGACAACGGATAGACAGACAGACAGACGTGACGAGGCTAACAGTCGCTTTTGCAATTTTGGGGATGCGCTTAAAGATGTCTTGTTCCAGCTGGGTATTGAACCCCAATTTCTTTGTCATCCAGTCCAGACCCCACCCAACAATAATGGAGTTACCCCAAAAGGGACCAAGCAAAATTCTGAACTGTGCAGTGACCTCATCTGCCCTACATCAAAATATTTCCTGAGCATTTTTTTTTAACACATGCAAATTATATTTTCCCCACAGAATAAAAGACCCAAGTTCACAGCGATGAAAACAACTAGCAATACTACTGTTTTGTGCATTTTATTTTCTATAATACATACCCTGCAGTACTGTGACTCCTTCTCCAACTGCTCGATGTATTCCTCCTGCCGCTCAATAAATGCCATGAGTTCTGGGGGAGGCAGGGACCCTTCAGGTTTCAGAACTGTGTCCTGCCCTTCTGTTGTCCCTGTCTCACCCTCCACTACTATCGATGGCAAGTTATGGGTGCTGTAAGCACGTGGCAGTTTAGTTGCAGAGTCTGTGTTGAGTGCACGCTTGGATCCATACAGTGGAGCTCGATATGGGGGCAAGAAATGTTGGTGTTGATGACGAGATCTTTCACTTAATGCCACAGATTCTATTTCATCTCCACTATCATCAACTCTGTGAAACTGCAAGAGTAGAACAGCTTTATTACTAAGACTGTACTTCTTAACTCTTATTTCAGGCAACAACATGTTTTACTCATTTTTATTTCAACAACACACATTTTGGTGTTCAGTTTTTTTTAAACTCATTTTATACAAGAATATATCATTCACACAAACTACACGGTCTGATATTTGAGGTGATAATGGATACAAAAGTTTAGAATGTGATCTTCTGGGTTACAATACCATCTTCAGGAAACAACATGGCTCTCCAAAATGCTGGATTATTACCCATATGACAACATACATCCTGTTGATGGAGTAAGCAAATTCCTCCAAAGCACTGATGACCACTTATATAAACTGTCACAGCCCAGATCATAATCTAAAATTTGAAGCCTTCAAAATTTTGTTTGGTCAAATTTAAATTTATATTTGCTTATTCTGCTGTACCAGCAGATGACATTACATACTACTGAGTGACATACATTTCTATCATACAATCATCAACAGTTAAGTTTCTAATTGTAGCGCCCTCTGCATTTCGATGCAAATACACGCTTTCTTCAAGCCAACTCACCAGACATCTTCCAGAAGTTAGAAGGCATTACTCTGTTCTTGTAACAATTCTTAAACTACTAAATGTCAGTACCTTTAAAGTCCCTGTGCACATGTTCATAAAGTCAACCCTTCCAAAAAAAGTAAAGATTAAAGGTAAAGTGCACCCTGTAACAGGCCATTAAGGCCCAGAGGTGGAGTGGAGGTATAGCTCTATTTGTTCCTTAACCTCTGTGCTAGATGGGGGTGGGCAACTAATGCCACACCTCAGCCACTTTACCCCTGGGAAAGAGAACAGGCACCCCTCATACTGGAGGCTGGGTGGGGCCCAGGGCCCATCTGGATGGGTGCAGATGATCTCACTCCCACCAGGATTCGACCCCCTGACCATCCAGCCCATAATGAGTTGCAATTCTGACTATGCCTGACTATGACTAGTCCATCAACCCTACCAAAACCATTATTAAATTCTAGAGTTTGTATAACATTAGATCAATTAAACATGCCATGGAATGAATACCTGCTTACAGCTAGCTCAGTATGTCAAGAATTATGGGCAATTTAGAAGCTACAGCATGGACTGCCTGTGCTTGCAAGCACAGCAGCACAGACAGACTCCAGTATGCATGCACATTACCGTGCCATGGTAACTCATGTGAAGTTTTATAATGGTTCTCATGCTCCTAGTTATAGTGTAGATATGCTACTAGAACGCATCATGGCAGATGTAGCAAATAGTCTGTAATTATTGCAAGTACACACAGTCGGTTCAGGATCATTTGGTGTAACGGTATCAGCAGTATTGAATACCCGAATTCTACTAATTATAAAAGTGCTGGCATAATTCACATGTCCACCAACATCAATGCAAGGTTCCAACAAAATTCAGCATGTTCATTTTGGTTGATATCTGTCAGCCCTGTCTACATCTACACTAAACAAAGTTCCTTCAGTAAGATTTTTCTAACATCAGAAATGATTTGTCTCTTGGATTAACTACATGACAAAAACTGTTTTACCTGAGAACTCTTGGTGGGAGAAGAGTGTGGTGAGTAGGACTCTGCTAGAAAGTATTTGAGCCTTGCAACTGCCTCCCTGTAAGCAATGTCAGTGTAGTCTGGAGTTCGCTTCTTAAGTGAATCCATTTTGTGTGAACCAGTATATTTCCTGCAATGATTAAAAAAAACAACCCTAAAGATAGGAGACAGCAGGTTGTAACATCACGTAGTCTTGTTGGTAACCACAAACCTAAATTACCACTACCCTGACAGCCTCCACTCTCATATACTATAGACATGTCACAAGAAGTTGTCATGGATGGGTAGGTGTAGCAGGAGGAACTTTATAGTACATTGTAACCCAAGAATATTAGTCCACTTACCTGGACAATGGGAGAACGAAACAACACACAAATCATATATGTGAGCCAGGAATAGGGTTCAGTAACAGTGGTTTGTATGCAGGCATGTAGCTACCATACCATCCTGCCAACACACTGCCTACTTGTGGCATCCTCAGTAACAATATCTCTTGCCATTAGTGCCATTCTAACATTCTGTCCACTATATGTGTGTGAAGATTAGCTGAACATATTTGAACTTCACAGTTTCATACGGATATTGGAAGTTTGTTGAAAACAAAACAAAGTAATTTTCTAATGATGATCTATTTATTTTGCGACTAACAATGATGTACCTTCCAGTGAACCAAACAATCAAACAATGGTTTGAGCAGTATGCATGGGAAGTGCTGCAGCATTCACCACATGTAGTACCTCTAAAAAAGTATTTTGCTGCAAGACTGACCAACTTCCCCCATACACTAGAAATGGACTACTGTGTTAAGGGCTCTGATGTACTAAATTCCCAATGGGACGAATGCCTCAATAGAGGCCATGAGTATGTTAAAATGCTGTGTGCATGTCCTATGTACCTGTGCATTAATAAACTGTGTCAGCAGTACTATGTACAGTACAGTTTCCAACCTTACTTTCAGAACATTCTTTGTACAGTATACATTTCCAACAATCTTAACAGGAGATATGGCTTTTCTGACAGCAGGTCTTGTAGACCTCGCATTAATACCCTTATGAATCTAACTCTTCTCTGTCTATGTTATTTTTCCTTCAGTGGACTGAACAAGGGCTAAGTGTTACTCCTGTACTGGAGAAATAGCCCTTTACAGGGCATACGGTTCATTCATTCATTGTACATCCATATTGTTACATATGCAACACTGGACCCTTCCAACTATATATTACAATACATGTAAAGTAATCCCACTACAGGCCTAGTGGCCTTTGGGGTTCTGGTAGGTTAAGGCTCCAGAATTTCTAGACACTCGGCACATGAAGGTGGTAAGGTCGTCACCCTTACGCACCAGCCGTCTTTACCCCCAGGAATATCCTGGTACTCATTTTTAGAGGCTGAGTCGATCCCAGGGCACATGGAACTGCCTGATGCCCCGGAAAAAATCCCCAGTGACTGGGGATTGATCCCGGGACCCTCCGACTAGTAGCGCAGTGCCTTAACCACTACGCCACCCCAGGCCCCCACAATAGATGTACAGAGTCTTCAAAACTGTGACAATCATAAAGTAAAATCCACATAAAGTAGTAAAACAATAATTTTGATACACAGTACAATCCAATACAATAGTGAATTATGTTCATATTGCTGTGATAAAGCTGATTAAAATAACTAAGGAAATTATTTCAATTTCAATCCAACCAGCCATACATGTGACTACGGATACATATCCAACCTGTCAAATTGAAACCTAGAGATTTTTCAGATTATTGCAGTGTGAAAAGTCATATCAACCCCGGATACAGACAACTACCAACAGTGTCTCTACACTAGGTTAGCCTGCAAAAACTCTTCAAGCGTATAAAACGAATTTTTCAGCAAAGCCGATTTCACTTCTTTTCTGAATCGGTTAAAACTGTCTAATTTTTTTATCTTCAGGGGCAGGTGTTTATACAATCTAATACCCATGTGTTCCCATCGTACTGTCCAGTCCCAATCTCCTCTTCCCCATCCCTAGTTCGGAATGGTCACGCACGTCATTCGCGGTCAATTTCTTCATCCCACAATACGAAATTTCACCGTCGTTAAAATCTCACATCTCAAAAGCATACACTTGTACTTACCAACTAGTATGGAGGAACTGAATGCCAGGCGACGTTCACCACGGCACTTTTGATTACAAATCATTTGGAGTTTGTGTGATCTCTAAGTAAATAAATAAATCGATACAATAATGTGGGTCACTATATTCTACATACAGTACTTTGGAATTCACAACCGCCTTAAACCCGCCATTAAGAAACAAACGAACGTGTGCGTTATCATGGCAGCCACACGTCAAACTTGGAAATACCACAGATAAACACTAAACGATTCGCGCCACAGAAATTATTATTCTTGCTAAGTTTGAAGTTCACACGGAGGAGTGGTTGGATATCCTTTTTTTCAGGGATATGACGCAGCGCCACTGAGTAATCGGTTCCCGGCGTTTCGAAAGGATGTTGTGTAATCGTCATCAAGGGTCTAGGTGTCCCAGGAATTTTTCTTATTGTTATTCTTACTACACCATTAATTCGAATGTTGGTTGTAACTTCCATTGGCGGTTAAAATTTGAAAGAGAGTGATCGTTTGTAATTGCAGGATTCATTATTACATTCTAAGTGCTATCAAAGTACTTAATTGATAGACTGAACCGCAATAGTTGATTACATGAGACCAGAAATTTACCACAGTGACTGTGTTCGATAAAGAAATTGGATCTGAATTCTTTCTGTGGCCCAGTCACGATTACTGAGCTGAGCTATAGGAATGCGCCCAAAGCGGCACTAATGAGCGTTGTGCCCACGCTCGAACAGTAGATATTTGTATGAAGCAGTCGTTGTGCACATCTACATTTAAGCATCGAGTTGATTTACACCATAAATTTCCCACTATATATGCACGTTGTTTGAGCCACTTCATCCACTGATGTTTGTCAGAATGTTGTTCTCACCGCCGTGTTGCTTCACGCATAGTTTCATGCACAAATAGTTTGATAGACCTTCGACTGCAGATGGTCAGTGAAGTGTTTTTGTTTCGGAATTACTTCTGATGCGAGTGCGATTAACTAACGAAAGATCCCGTCATTGGCAAATGTTTAGCTTCTAATTCGTATGCTTTACAATTCGTCGTTTGTTCATTTTATCATCCTATTCTTGCTGAAAGTATGAATGTTTTGTTTGTAGCCACTCCAAATAATATGCGCATTCAGAATTTTTCTTTGCGTGGGGGTCTGACCCTGAGACTATATATAATTTATGCTTGGGTTTAAAGATTATGTTATAAAAATCATGTCTTACGAGTAAAATATAACTAACATTACACTGCTGGCAACTGCATTTATATACATATAAATATACATCGCATGTTTCATGACTCACTCACTTAATTCAAATCACCTGCTCTCACCTTTTTTTATTTAATTTCATATAAGACTTCCTAAGTTTTATACTTTATTTTCCAAAATTTTAATGTACTAGTCATCAGCCGATTTCAGGGGATGATTTCGGTTGAAGGGTAAATCATGTAAAACGTTTTATATAATCGTGTCAACAAAATGTGTTGTTTACATGTCGATTAAGGCCCCCCCCCCCAGGGAGCGCCCCTTCTTCAAATTCACCTTTTTGCGCCTTACCAATTGTCGCAATGTCGAAGATTAGAAATTATGCATTTTTTATGTGTTCGTGCGTGTCGCATCTGAAACTGCTGACAACGCTCTTCGCAGTGCGTCTGATGAGGCCGCTGTAGCCACGGACTCATTATGCATCATAAGGATATTTGTTCGTTATAAATAGTGTTAGGTTTTCTTACAGACTTCTTGTGTTTTATTTTATTGAGCTGTTTCCTTATTCGCATCTCTTAAGCCATACATTTCAAAGTTCTACATTCGTAACGTAGCGGCTTATTGTTTGAAACAAATGTAAAACAACAGAAGCTTGCTATAAATTGACTCCTCGATTCTGTAGTATCGTTTACCTCGTAAGCCCCTAAAAAGTGCTCATTCTTGTGCCCTTTAAGTTCGCGCTACATCAAGACGTATTGTCACAGATGCACATAAGGACAGAGCTCGAGACGTGTGGACAATAAGGAAGTAGCATGAACCTACAAGAAACATCCAGCGTGGCCATGCCCACAGTTTCCTCGTATCTCCTGGCATAAAACAGAGAGTGCACCAGTTTTTTGTTCTTTTGAAAAGCGCAACTGGCGGATGGATACCAGGATGTTCTCCAGCCGCGCAAACACCCGCTTAATAGAATAATCTCCCGAGTTAAGTCGTTCCGCACGTAATATCATTTACCCCAAGACCCGATGCTGCGGTCCCATTATCAAGAGCTCACGCTCTACGATCTTGTTGAAATGTGGAAGCAAAGTTACCCTTGCAGAAGCTAGGGAACCTGAGCCTCATCTTCATGAGAGGACCATGGCAGTTTGTAAGCTGACTGAGGGGCTTGCGTTAATTGAAGCTAGCAAAACGTTGCTTTGGCGATACCGATTCGAAGCAACAAATACACAGGGATACACATAAGGATGTTTGCTTGCTATGACCAGATTCTAACCGTCTTTGTCTCGCCACACTCCAGTGCTTGAGTTCAGTAAGTCACATTCAGGACTCCATGTATCGTTACTTGGTTTGTTGGACATTGGAGATGATGCATACAACCCGCCTACGATTCAAGAGGAGTGACTGCTCCTTAAATTGTCATGTGTCTGTCGGATTTAATAACTTTGTAAATATTCCTAAAGTATACACATCCGTTCCCTGACCAGAATATATTTTCTGGAACAACCCTCCCCATTTTAATGTTGCGCTTGTGGGAAAAATCTTTCTCGAGTCATGTCGCCAGTCTCGGAGCCAATTATGATGTAATTTCTGGGGATGACCTTACATCTTTAAGAATGGCGTCTAGACCGTTGAATTTAAATGCACATAGAGTCAGACAGCTCCAAGCGGACAGAAAAAATTCACCCCTTCATGTTGAATGGTTCCGAACAAGGAAAATAATTTGTTTTAGCCTCCATTTTTAACCGTAATAAATAAATTGGTTTGCGGGATGCTTCAGAGTGTCAATAAATGAAAATGGTAGTTACTCTTCAGTAAAAATGTCAGAAGCAAGGTAAAAGAATCAGTTTATAACTTGAGTCTGATATCTTATTCGTACCATCGTGAATGTTAGCCCTTAAAACCCTGAATTAAATCCCATCTGCTATTTGCTGGCATTATTAGGAGCTCACCATTTTCTCCACGTTAGCAGGATAGGGGTTAAATTATTAACCTTTAGGCTACTAATGTCATATATATATATATA
>Ga0268261_10001888_pt1 | contig 14755 bp, 8 predicted proteins | sample TergutNc150P1_FD_190353 | JGI IMG/M metagenome (GOLD analysis project Ga0268261, IMG submission 190353) | Nasutitermes corniger P1 segment gut microbial community from laboratory colony in Florida, USA - Nc150 P1 (SPAdes) (version 2) | ecosystem: Host-associated > Arthropoda: Insects > Digestive... | reverse complement strand
ACGCATATACGGAGGAATTCATAGAAGAAGCGAAGTAAAATTAGATGATCAGTTCTCTCCCACATTATTCAGTCTGGTGAACGATACCGTGTTTAAAGAACGTGACCTGAGGGGTGACATCTCCACACGACTCACACAAATTACAGCCTACGCAGATGACAGCACGTACAAAACAGTCACTAAATGATACTTTCCAACAATTAAAGAATAATTCTATGGAAGTGGCAGTAATAATAAATGAGAAGAAAACAAAATATTTAAAAAGGACAAAAAAGAAACAAGAAATGTAAGCTTAAACCTAAACGACTTTCAGATAGAGCAAGTTCAACAATATAAATATTTGGGGCTATTATAAATGTGAGTGACTCAATCGAAGAAGAAATCAAAGAGAGTATAGTTTTTGGTACAAAGGCATACTATGCAAACCTAAAGTTTTTCAAAATCAGATAGGTCAAAAGGCAGTCGAAACTAAAATTGTATAGAACTGTAATAAGACCAATAGTGACATATACCTCAGAAACATGAATATTGAAAGAAGCCATAATTAAAAAATTATTAGTCATTGAGAGGAAAATCTTAACAAGAATATTTGGACCCACAAAGAAAAGACAGTCAATACCAATGAAGAATTAGAGAAGGTGATAAAACATAAAAATATAATTAATTACATTAAAGCTCAATGACTAAGTTGGTTTGGTCACATACAAAGGATGCCAGATAACAGAACAGTTAAATAGATATTTATTTGGAAACCTCTAACCAAAAGATCACAAGGAAGACACAAGTACAGATGGCAGGATAACATCAAACAGGACACCTGCCATATGAATATAAAAAACTGGGCAGCCTGAGTCCAGGATAGAGGGAAGTGGAAAGAGGTCGTTGAGAAGGCCCAAACTTTCAACTAGGAAGTTCAGCGCCTGGAAGAAGAAGAAGATGTAAACAGCCCAAGGCGATGTTATGTAAACAAAATGGCGGAGGGGTTAATGACCTTCCCTATTAACCTAACTTTGTCTTATTATATTGAAACGTTGTTATTTTCACGTGATGTAAACATCGCTAGACAATATTACGTAAACAATGAAGTAGATACTGTGACGCCGTGCTTAACCTAACTTTAACTTATCATTTACAAACCTAACTTTCCCCACCGTTTTCTAGGCATTTAGGCGATCACGTGATTTCAACAAAGATGCCGGAGGGGTGAATGACCTTCACTTTTAACCTCATTTTGATTTGTTATTATTTTGAAAGGTTGTTATTGTCCAGTGATATAAACAGCCCTAGACGATGTGCTCTAAACAATGGGGTAGAGTGTTACGCCGTGCTTAACCTAACATTAACTTATTATTTTGAAACATTGTCACGTGATATAAACAACCCTAGGCGATTATGTAAACAAAAGTTGGCGGAGGGGTCAATGACTTTTGAGCGTAACTTATCCTTAACTTGTTATGGCAAACAAAGTGCCATTTTGAATTTCAGCTAATATGGCGCCTAGAGCGGTACGTTTAAAAGCTTGTTATTATTTCGAAACCTTCTTATGGTTGCTGGATATAAACAAAAATGGCGGAGGGTTTAATGACCTTTGTCTGTAACTTAAATTTAACTTCTTATGTTACTAGATATAAACGAAGGAGCAATTTTGAATTTACGCAAATATGGCTTACACGCGCTGTAATTTCAATCGTAACTTGTTATTATTTCAGATTTTGGCGCTACATCCATCTTGAATTTTTAGGAATATGGCGTATAGCGCGGTAATTTTCAACTAATGCTAACCTAAACTTAACTTTGTTATTTTAATAAGGCGACCATTTTAAATTTTTTGTAACATGTCGACTTGTGCGGTAATTACAATCCTAATTTTGTATTCTGTTATTTGAATAACGCGGCGACGTTACAATATCGCGAATAGCGCGGTAATTTTAAAATAATGCTAACTTAAATTTAATTTGCTATTTAAATGTGACGGCCATTTTTAAATATGGAGGGCACGCGTGTTATTTAAACTTGACTTAAACATTTAGTATTGAATAAGACGGCAAATTTTACACTCTGGCGGCTAACGGAAAAATTTAATTTGTTACTAACTACCATGTTACAAAATGGTGGACATGCGCGCTATTTAAATTTGTTACTAACCGCCATGTTACAATACGGCTACTACTTTAACCTTAATGCGACACTCGAAAGAGGTGGTTAAAGCGGTAAGATTTGAAGCAATTATTTTTAAGTAACCTATCCCTGGTAATTAGGGTAAATAAAGACAATTTTACAAATATATACGTTTTAAATTTATTCTTGGTGTTTACTTACACAGATAAAGTTGCTGCGGTGTTTACTGTACACATAATTGGGTTTTCACAGTTTTTGCTTATGGTACTTACTTGGTAAACTCTATAACTTATTTACACAGTACATGTCGTTTGTGATATACGTTAAACGTTTATTGATGCACACAACATCGTAAGCCAAAGACGATAACTGTATTTTTCTAACACACTTAGGGCAAATATTAGTTCGGACGGGAGCTTTCTGCCAAAAATTCTTGATTGAAACTATACTTTTTATTTACCCGATGTTGACACGAAATAGTTATCTGGACGAAACTTAAAAGTGCACTCTTTCCCAGAAATACATTTTTCGTAATCATCTTTTATTACAATAAGCATAGAAATCGATTTCTTTTACTGAGTTGAGGCTTCCAGCTACGTAACTTAGAAATAGTCGAAATGAAGCTCATAGTACATTGTTACTGTTCATGGTCGTAACAATATCATTCACCAGACGTAACCACTTTGTATTTTGAACTTGAAATTATCATACCAAATTCCTTGTCCTGTTATAATTATACATAGGAGGACATAAATAAATAAATAAATAAAAGTAAATGTTTACTTACAAGGCTTTGGACGCGAGGTTTTTAATGTGTACTCCATATAAGACCCGCACACGTCATTGCAACTGCTAGGCTGTTTTTGAGATGTTTTAGGCTGAGCTGGAATGTTTCCTACAAACAACTCCTTAACAAATGCGCAACATGGACTCCAACGCTGATGGTCGTTAAATGCTTCATCTCCTTCTACCACTGTCCAACTTCCACTTCACAACACGCACGACGAACCACATCACCCTTGTATGTGAAGAAAAATCCAGCAGCTGCCAGTTGATTTACATCCATGAAGGGCACACGCCAATATTTAAATGTTTTACGGCGATCAACCTCGCTTTTAAGCATAAATTTAGTAGATTTGATGGTGTCGAATTTCGCGGAGGCACGTATACATGTTCGCCAGTTGAGTTATACTTTACTGACATGGTTGGAGAACTAGTTAGCAACTATCCGAGTAACGAGCTATAACCTGCGCACTCAGGTGCATTGTCTGCATCCCACGAGGGTATATAATTTAAAATTCCTTTTATATAGATAATATAACAAACCTCTTAGAAGTTTGTCTACCCTGAGGCTAAAGTCATTAACCTAATGGTTTCTTTACCTCTTTCATACGTACAGGCTCCAGCAGGAATGCAAGTTAGACAAAATCACATAACGATTCTTGGAAAAAGCCATTAAGGGGATACTTAAGATAACAATCAGGTGACATTCTTTAAAAGCCATTAAGGGGATGGTCGAGATAACAATCAGGTGACAATTCTAGGAAGAAGCCATTAAGAAGACAAACAGGTCGCAACATGTCGAGAGGACAGTACTAAATATTCGGTTATTTTAACGTAAACATTTATAAATTAGCGCCATTTTCAAACCTTCGAATTACCAACCCGAGTTTAAATTACAGCCCGCCACCATGTTACAAGATGGCTACCACCGCGGGAGGTTTAAATAAACCCAGGTATTAAAAGAGCCGTTTTACTCCTAATATCGACCGACGTTTACACATAGAGTGTACGAACCTGTTGTGGAACTTGCTTGACGTTACGCCTTTTGTAGTTTTTACCCGAATATTTACAAGAAGACGCTTGCTCTTATACGAACAATATGAAACACACTTATAGAAGTTAACGTTTTTTTAATAATTGGTGTGGTTAAAAACACTAAAAGCGGCTGAAGATTTAATGAGTTTTACTTACATTAAAAGCGCATTAAGGACATTTTAAGAATTACAGTTATTTTTGATACACCTAATGTTCTTTTATTAGGGAAGTACCATGTTTGACTTATGTACTATTACTTATTACGAACAACAGAAATTTGGCTTTTCCTGCATATTTGTTTATTTAATTTTGGTTTACTTACCTTACTATGCAAGTTGTTTTGCGGTTTTGTTTTACTAAATGTAGGTGTTGTTCCTATACTTTTATGTATTTTAATAATTGTAGGTATTCCTTTAACGTTTAGAAGGGTTTACTTGAGTGCTTTTATAAATTTACAGTAAACAGCGATGTTTTCGTTGTAGAAAAAAGTAGTGCATTACTACTAATTAGTAGATAGTTTCCGAATATCGGTGGATTGCTCAACTTTGAAGAGCGCTACATAAATAGAGTATAAAATTATACCGATGCAGGAAACTTAACAATATATATTTAAAACAGCTTTACGTTGAATAATTTGTAGTTTAAAAACGCAACGTGTATTTGTTTGTAGCCTTATGATGCAACGTTTAATTTGCAGCATTTATCTGTTATTACGTGACAATATAATTTAATTATAGTTTGTTACATTTTGTTGTGCCTGATTTTAAACGTTTGCATATTGCAGTTTGGTTTAAAATGACCATAACCAGGTCAATGTTAGATTTCAAAATAATATTTTAAAGCCTGTGAAAATAATTACTACGGGTTTAAGAGAGACGTTACGTACAGCAGGCATATTATATTGCTAAATGCATGCAATATAGGATGACCACCTTAAGGTCTAAGTTTAATTTAGAGAGGGTAAGAGATTTTTCTAGGAAAGTTAAGACTAACTCGGGGTCTCTATCCATAGGGTAGGTTAATACTAGCGTCTGGAATAAGTTGAGTTGCGCCTCCAAATAGCATGTACAGAGACAATTTTTTGTACCACCTATACGACGGTGGCTCTTAGTTAATATTTTTGCACTAATGTAATTGAACGATGTATACTTCTAAGACCACTTTGATTATTTAAAACACCGGAACTTTGGACGTGATGCATGGGTTCGGAGCAATTACAGGTTTTTGTAAATAAAGTCATGGACCCTATGATTTTATAAAATGCGTTGCTTGTGTTTGAAATTTTTTTTTAGTTACTGAAGCGATATTAAAAATAGGTTAGGTGTAACAATGATGAAATGCTCGTAACGAAAGGGTTTCCCAATAGTTGTTAAAATGCATAAACTATGAATATTTTACGTATACATTTACGTAACGCCTATGAGCATAGTATTGTACAGTAGATATATTTTTTACTAATTGCATACAACCCATGATGAATACGTTATGGACTAGGACCCTTTAATTTATAGGGTAAAGAGGTTTGACACTAATTATTACTGCATTTAAGAACATACATGCACAGGGCATGGCACAACGCGATACGAAGAACAGTCTACTTTCAACAAAAGGCTAGACGAATAACCTAAAAGCCTTATTGTCAGGAGGGTGTTCACAAACTGTTTCTCGCAGGACCTTACTCAAATCCAACTAAGCACAGCGTAACCCGACCTAACATAAACGAAAACGTTTAGACTTTGTTACGCAATTTCTACTTTATGGTGTAAAGACAACTTACTCAAATACAACGAAACATAAAGAAATATATTCTAACACACCCTAACGTAATCCATGTAACATGTTTCGGACTATTTTTAGCAATTCCTTCGTGGTGTTTTTGACATCAAATTACCCAATATTCTAACATGACGTAGTCCAATCTAATCTGTTTCGAATTTATTTCGCAACTCCCGCCTTACTGTATTAGACAGCAACTTATCCGCAAACAAAACACAACGTAAACCAACCTAACATAAACTTACGTCTACTGACTTTATTCGCAATACATCCTTTACGGTGTTCAGACACCAACTTATACCAAGTCATCCAAACAGAACGTAATTGATTCTAACCCAACAGTTTGGTTTATAATGACCATAACAAGGTCAATGTTAGATTTCAAAATAATAATGTTAAAGATAGGTTTAAAATTGTTACGCTGCTACTGCTACCTGCTGAACGTAAATGATCCTAACTCAACAGGTACGTTTGAAACGATCATGTCAAAGTAACAGGTTTAAGATTGTCACGCAGTTACTGCAAGTTAGGGTAACCTGCTATATATGCCTAATCGAATTCATCGAGCACAAGAAAACGAAATATCTGTATTTCTTTATGTATTTGCTGAAGTTCTCATTCTACATTGTCGCGAGCTGAATATGCTTTCCCTGCACATCGTTCCATTTGACTCTAGGATGTATTCAAGAATTAATTTAGAATTTTTGTAAGTCTGTATTGGTGTTGCAATCTGAAATACATACGAAGTCCGATATTTCCAAACAAACAAGCTTATTGGAAACATCGTCGTTTATATTTAAAAAGTATGGTTCAGAGTAAATTATGATTTTCAGGTACCACATTCTGGTCCTATATTTTTGCATTTTAAGATTTCTTTTTCAATTATAACTGCTTACTTCTTAATGACAAGTATAAAAATGCGTACTCAATAATTCATAGCTTTAGGAAACGTCTTTTTTTACTTCTTTTCTGTGTGTTAGCTGATGTTCATTTCCTGCATTTTGGAGAGCTGAAAATGAGATTCTTGCACATCACCACATTTGTCTCTAGGAAGTACATTCTAAATAATTTCGGATGTTAGGAAGTTAGTATTTGTATTGCGATCTGAAATATATACAATTTCCGCATTTCCCCAGCTCGGTTAATGCAAACATCCTTATGGGAATCAACTGCGTTGGTTTTTAATGTACGATCCAGAATTAGTTCTGATTCTCAGTTTACATATTGAAGTCATTGGTATTTGCTGTTTAAGATTTCTTTTTCATTTATACTTGCTTACCCCTACTGAATACTATAAATATTTATTTCGAACTTGTAAATTCATGGAAACGTCAGTTCTGTACTGTTTTCTTAATTGTTTGCTGAAGTTTATTTTCTGAATTTTGTCGTGCTGAAAATGCGATTTCTGCACATCGCTGCATTTGTCTTTGGAAAAATAAACTAAAAAATGTAGGGTGTTTTTAGGTTAGTATTCGTGTAGCGATTTTAAATATGAAGATCTTATCTCCCAGGGTGATTAGTGCAAACATGCTAATCAGAGACATCGGGCTTTATATTATACTGTACGATTCAGACTGAATTCTGAATCACAGTTTCCATATTCTGCTCCAGTGTTTTTGCAGTTTAACATTTCTTTTTCACTTATACTTCCTTATTCGTTAATGATAAGTATAAACAAGCCTATTCGAAAACTCAGGGTTTAAGAAAACGATACTTGTTTCTTATGTGTTTGCAGACGTTCATTTTCTGCATTTTGGCAAACTGAAAAGCGATTTCTGCACATCGCTCTATTTGCCTCTACATTAATTAATTTATGATTTTTGGATGTTAGTATCGGTGCTGCGATCTGAAATATATACAAAGCCTGCGTGTTTCAAGGTTGGCTAAAGCAATCATGCTTATTGGAAACATCGGTTTTATATTTAAATGTGCGGTTTGGAGTGAATTCTGATCCTCAGTTTCCTTATTCCGGTCCCATGCTTTTGCAGTTTAAGATTTCCTTTTCACTTACTAGTGCTTGCCTCCTTAATGACAATTATAAACCTGCCTATTTGAAAACCTTAGTTTATGGAAATGTGAGTTCTATACTTGTTACTCAAGTGTTAGCTTACGTTCATTTTCTGAATTTTGGTGAGCTGAAAATGCGATTTTTGCCAGTAGAAAGTATATTCTAAACAATTTCGGAAGTTTGGAAATTAGTATTCGTTTTGTGATCTGAAATCCACTATTTTGCCAGGGTGATTAGCGCATAAATGTTTATTTTAATCATCCGCCTTTATATTTAAATGTAGGTAGGGTTAAGAATGAATTCTGATTCTCAGTTTCCATACTCTGGTAATGTGTTTTAGCAGTTTAACATTTCCTTTTCACTTATACCTGCTTATCACATAATGACACTTGTAAACATGCCTATTCGAAAACTCGAAGCGAAATATCACATCTATAATGTTTCTTATGTATTTGATGATGTTAATTTTCTGCATTTTGGCGAGCTGAAAATGTGATTTCTGCACATCATACCATTTGTCTGTAGAAATTATATACTAAGCAACTTCGGCAGCTTGTAAATAAGTATTTGTGTTGCGATCTGAAATATATAAGAAGCCTAAATTTTCCCAGTGTGATTAGTGCAAACATCCCTATTCGAAACTTCGGCGTTTATATTTAAAAGTACTGTTCAGAGTGAGTTCTGATTCTCAGGTTCCATTTCTGGTCCTGTGTTCTTGTAGTTTAAGATTTATTTTTCACTTATAAGTGCTTAGACCCTAATGACAAGTATAAGCATGCCTGCTCGAAAACTTAAAACTTAAAGAAACATCAGTTATGTAATTCTTTCTGTGTCTTTGTTCAGTTTCTGCTATTTGGCGAGCAGAAAATGCGAATTTTCACATCGATCCATTTGTCTCTAGGAAGTATGCACTAAATAATTTCGGATGTTTGGATGTTGGTATTTGTGTTGCGATCTGAAATATACACACAAAGCTCGCATTTTCCTAGCGTGGTTAATGAAAACATGCTTATTGGTAAAAACGGCCTTTATTTTTCAAATGTACGGTTCAGAGCGAACTCTGATTCTCAGTTTGCATATTGCGGTCATGTGCTTTTGCAGTTTAACATTCATTTTTCAATTGTTAGTGCATACCTTCTAATGACAAGGACAAATATGCCTATTCGAAAAATCTTAAAAAGTCTAATCTAATGAAAGTCTAATAAAACTTATGTTCTCTATCCATAGGCTCCTGCAGTCAGTACCTGTCCTCCCACCTATTTCTTTCAAGTCCATTCAATAGTCTGAACACCTGTACCAACGGTTTCCAAGCAGTATGCTTACTTTGTTTCACAACCAAAATCCTGTATCTCATCTTCCCACGTGTACAATACTTGCCATTCTCATCACAGTCTCTTAGAATTGTTCAACCTAAAGTTCAGTTTTCATCTTTATTTTCTCTTATAGGAAATGGAATAACAAAGTATTCTGTACCAATGACAGCATGCAATTCCTAAATCATTTAATATATTAGTCAGAATACAACTGTATTATCAAAAGTGGTACATGGAGTGCCTACAATATCAACTACGTGTTTCGGCCTCTACTCTGGCCATTATCAGGTTAACATTTAAATTATCAAGAGACTATACAATCTGTACAGTTTGCTTTGGGGAGGGGAAACGAGATATCGTTTTACAATTGTGCGTAGCATGAAAATCAGTACTTTGGAGAGAATTACTAACATCTGATGTCAATATCATGATTTGACAAGTTTAAGACCAACAATCGTAGTATGCTATATTTCAAAAGCATGCTGAGTGGCGTATGGGTAGCCGGTAAAAAATTTGGATGTTCGGAACTAATTATTCGTATTGCGATTTCATATATATATATATATATATATATATTATTATTATTCAGGTCAATAGTACATTCACGCTTACAGGATACATCGTCCTTTATATTTAAATGTACGGTATGGCTGAAATCTAATTCTCACTTTCCATTTACTGGTACTGTGTTTTTGCCGTTTAAGATTTGTTTTTCACTTATACATTCTTGACAAGCAGACGAAAACGACAGTTCTGTACTTGTTTATCTGTTTGCTGATTTTCTTATTCTACATTCTGTCGGGCTGAATATGCCATTTCTGCACATCGTTCCATTTGCCTCTAGGAAGTATACAAGAATTAATTTAGAATTTTTGTAATTCAGTATTGGTGTTGCAATCCGAAATACCTACGAAGTCCGAAATTTCCAAGGGTGGTTAAAGCAAACAAGCTTATTGGAAGCATCGTCGTTTATATTTAAAGAGTATGGTTCAGAGAAAATTCTGATTTTGTGGTTCCACATTCTGGTCCTATATTTTTATATTTTAAGATTTCTTTTTCAGTTATAACAGTTAATGACAAGCATAAACCTGCCTACTCGAAAACTCAGAGCTTAAGGAAACGTCTTTCTTTTACTTTCTTTCGTGTGTTTGCTGATGTTAGTAGTAAGCCGCCCACTTGAAACGGGTCAATGACCTCTGTACCCTAACCTTGAGCTCCCTCTATTAACCCTTATCCTGCTAACGTGGAGAAAACGGTGAGCTCCTAATAATGCCAGCAAATAGCAGATGGGATTTAATTCAGCGTTTAAAGGGTTAAGGTCACACGTTAACAAACCTAACCTTCCCCTCCGACCCCTTGCACTTAGGCGACAAACATTGCTTCTAGACAGTCTAGGATAAAACTAACTTTAACTTATTATTTACAAATCTAACTCTGCCCACCCTTCTGTAGGCCTTTAAGGGTATACGAGATGTCAACAAAGATGGCGGAGAGGTGGTTGACATTCCCTCTAAACCTAACATTGACTTGTTATTTTGAAACGCTATTTGTCACGTGATGTAAACAGTCCTAGGCGATGTTATGTAAACAAAGTTGGCGGAGGGATAAATGACCTTCCCTATTAACATAACTTTGACTTGTTATTATTTTAAAACTTTTTTTGTCACGTGATGTAAACAGCCCTAGGCGATGTTATGTAGACAATGAGGTAGATAGGGTGACGCTGTGCTTAACCAAACTTTAACTTATCATTTACATATTAGATTCATTAATTCGGAATAAGATACCTTCCAAATTAATAAGACAAATTAAACTAACTCTTGAAAACATAACAGCAAAACTGAAAGTAAACAACGCATATACGGAGGAATCCAGAGTAGATAGCGGAGTAAAACAATGAGATCCGCTCTCTCCCACATTATTTATTCTGGTGACTGATACAGTATTGAAACAACGTGACCTGAGGGGTGGTAGCTCCACACGACTCAGACAACTTACAGCCTACGCAGACGACATACTGATAACCGAAAGTACAAGACAGTCACTAATTGATACTTTCCAGCAAGTAAAGAATAATTCTATGGAAGTTGGGTTAATAATAAATGAGAAGAAAACTAAATATTTAAAAAGCACAAAAAAGAAACCAGAAATGAAAGTTTAAACATCAACAACTTAAAGATAGAGCAATTTCAACAATACTGTGGGTTTATTATAAATGTGAGTAACTCAATCGGAGAAGAAGTCACAGGATAGTTCTTGGTACAAAGGCATACTATGCAAACTCAAAGTTTTTTCAGAAAGCATATTGGTCAAAAGGCAGTCGAAAGTAAAATTATATAGAACTGTAACAAGACCAGTACCTCAGAAACATGGGTATTGAAAGAAGCCATAATTCAGAAATTATTACTCTTTGAGATGAAAATTTTAAAAAGAATATTTGGGCCCACAAAAAAGAGAGTCAAAACCAATGAAGAATAGATAAGCTGATGAAACATAAAAATATAATTAACCCTTATCCTGCTAAAGTGGAGAATAGGGTGAGCTCCTAATAATGTCAGCAGATGGCAAATTAAATTTAACTCGGCGTTTAAAGCGTTAATTACATTAAAGCTCAATGACTAAGTCTGTTTGGTCTCATACAAAGGATGCCAGACAACAGAACAGTTAAGAAGATATTTAATTGGAAACCCCTAACCAAAAGATCACAAGGAAGACACAAGTACAGATGGGAGGATAACATCAAACTGGACTTCTGCCAAATGAAGATCAAAAACTGGATAGCCTTAGTCGAGGATAGAGAAAAGTGGAAAGAGGTCGTTGAGAAGGCCCATACTTTCAACTAGGAAGTTTAGCGCCTGGAAGAAGAAAATGTAAACAGCCCTAGGCGATGTTATGTAAACAAAGATGGTGGAGGGGTGAATGACCTTTCGTATTAACCTAACTATGACTTATTATTTTGAAACGTTTTTATTTTCAAGTAATGTAAACAGCCCTAGGCGATGTTATGTAAACAATGAGGTAGATAGTATGACGCTGTGGTTAACGTAACTTTCACTTATTTTGAAACGTTGTTATTGTCACTTGATGTAAACACTCCCAGGCGAAGTCAGGTAAACAAAAGTTGACGGAGGGGTTAATGAGAATTGTGCGTTACTTAACTTTAACTTGTTATGGTAAACAACGAGCCATTTCTAATTTTAGCTAATATCGCGCTTAGAGCGGTAATTTTAAAAGTTTATTATTTATTAGCCCTCTTATGGTTCCTGGATTGAAAAAAAGATTGCGGAGGTGTTAATGACCTTTGTGCGTAACCTAACTTTAACTTGTTATGGTTACTAGATATAATCGAAGGCTTCATTTTGAATTTACGGCAATACGGCAGATACGCGCGGTAATTTTAATCATTACTTGTTATTATTTTGGATTTTGGTGCTACAGCCATTTTGAATTTTTAGTAATATGGCGGCTACCGCGGTAATTTTAATGTAATGTTAATCTAAACATACTTTCTTTGAATTTTTTCTAACATGTCGACATGCGCGGTAATTATAAACCTAAATTTGAACTTTGTTATTTGTATAAAGCGGCTATGTTACAATATGGCGACTATTGCGGTAATTTTAAATTAATGCTAAATTAAATTTAACTTGTTATTTGAATAAGACGGGCATTTTTAAATACGACGGGGACACGTGTTATTTAAACTTGACTTAAACATTTACTATTTGAATAAGACGGCAATTTTACTATATGGCGGCTAACGAGCCAAATTTAATGTATTAATAACTACCATTTTACAATATGGTGGACTTGCGCGCTAGTTAAATTTGTTACTAAGCGCCATGTTACAATACGGCTACAACTTTAACCTTATACGACACTCGAATGAGGTGGCTAAAGCGGTTAGATGTGAGGCATTTCTTTTTAAGGAAACTATCCCTGCTAACTAGTGTAAATAAAGACACAATTTTACAAAATATTTACACCTTAAATTTATTCTTGGTTTTCTACTTACACAGATGAAGTTGCTGTGGTGTTTATTGTACACATAAATGCTTTTTCCGCACTTAATGTTTTTGCTTATGGTACTTGCTTGGTAAACACCATAATTTATTAACACAGAACGTGTCGCTTGTAATATACGTTAAACGTTTATTGATGCACACAACACCGTAAACCAGAGAATATAACAGTATTTTTTTTAACATTCTTTGGGCAGATATTAGTTCGGAGGGGAGTTTTCCGCCAAAAAATCTTGATTGAAAGAATACTTCTTATTTACCAGATGTTAACACGAAATATTTATCTGTACGTAATTGAAAAGTGCATTCTTTTCCAGCAATACATTTTTCAAGGTAGCTAGCACATGGTAATATTCTTTTATGACAAAGAGCATAGAAATTGATTTTTTTACTGAGTTGAGTATTCCAGCTACGTCACTTGGAAATAGTTCCAATGAAGCACATAGTATATTATTACAGTTCATGGTCGTAACAATCATTCACCAGCCATAACCACTTTTTATTTTGAATTTGAAATGTATCGTATCAAATACCTTGTCCTATAATAGTATTCAGGTCGTAGTAAGTAGTAAGCCGTCCACTTGAGCCAGGTGAATGACGTCTGTAACCTAACCTTGAGCTCCTTCTAGTGACGTCACAAGTAAACAAAACTAACCTTCCATCTCCCTACCCTTGCCATTAGACAACCAACATTGTTTCTAGACAGTACAGCGTCTGTGATAAACCTAACTTTAACTTGTTATTATTTAAGAACCTAACTCTCCATACCCTTCTTAGGCTTTAAAGTGATCACGTGATGTCAAGAAAGATAGCGGAAAGGTGAATGACCTTATTACAATCCTAATTTTGTACTCTGTTATTTGAATAACTCGGCTATGTTACAATATGGCGACTATCGCGGTAATTTTAAAATAACGCAAACTTAAATTTAACTTGCTATTTAAATAAGACGGCCATTTTTAAATATGGAGGGTACGCGTGTTATTTAAACTTGACTTAAACATGTAGTATTTGGTTAAGACGACAATTTTTACAAAATGGCGGCTAACGCGCCAAATTTAATTTGTTACTAAATACAATGTTACAATAACATACGAAGTCTGAAATTTCCAAGGGTGTTTAAAGCAAACAAGCTTATTGGAAACATCGTCGTTTATATTTAAAAAATTATGGTTCAGAGTAAATTCTGATTTTGTGGTTCCACATTCTGGTCTTATATTTTTATATTTTAAGATTTTTTTTCAGTTATAACTGCTTACCTCTTAGTGACAAACATAAACGTTCTTACTCGAAAATTCAGAGCTTAAAGAAACGTCTTTCTTTTACTTCTTTTCGTGTGTTTGCTAATGTTAGTAGTAAACCGCCCACTTGAAACTGGTCAATGACCCCAGTAACCTAACCTTGAACTCCCTCTAGTGACGCCACACGTTAACAAACCTAACCTTCCCCTCCGTCCGCATGCCCTTAGGCGACAAACATTGCTCCTAGACAGTGTGGCGTCTGCGATAAATCTAACTTTAACTTGTTATTATTTCCAAATCTAACTCTCCCCACCCTTCTGTAGGCCTTTAACCTTTATCCGACGGCGCGCCATATATGGTGCAGACTTGGAAGTGCTCGCCGTACGAACGCACCCTATGTGTTGCGCTGCGGGCATTTAAATCGTTGCGCATGTGTGGCAATAAACGTTTATAAATCAT